>Ga0209012_1000783_pt1 | contig 39128 bp, 41 predicted proteins | sample RS3BMetagenome_FD_184735 | JGI IMG/M metagenome (GOLD analysis project Ga0209012, IMG submission 184735) | Ferric oxide microbial mat and aquatic microbial communities from Rainbow Spring, Yellowstone National Park, USA - RS3B (SPAdes) (version 3) ...
ACCACGCCAGTATCGGTACAGCCGTCCAGCGATGCCATGGTCATAGTCACGGGAAATGGTGATCCAATCTCGCCCTGTAGTGATAATCGGCTACCGCCGCCGTCTCACCTAACCCTGTCACACAGGGCTCGGATGTTGCGGCCTGAGCGCATGTCTGCGCCAGGTGTTCGCGGTCACGTAATTTCCCCCAGGGGTGGCCGTCACGTAATTTCCCCATGGCGTAACGCTGCTGGGAGTGAGGGTAGTTGGGCTGGTTGCGTCCAGCGGAGTGGTGTGTGAGCCGGACCTGATCATGAGTGCCGGCGTGTCGTAGCCGAGTGATTGAGCACTGTCCACGATATCGATCTTGGGAACCTAGAGAATTCCCATTATGTCCCTATCGGACAGGCACTTTCGCGAATCTAAACACCTAGACCGCGCTTGATGCAACATCGAGGCTAGCTGCTCAGGGGCGCTGCGCTCCGCCGACAGTGAACGAAAATTGCCCTGGTGCGCTGGTTAGGTGTGTGGCTGGGGCGGTTGTGTCCGCCGGTGGTCGGGGTGATGCTGATGGGGTGTTTCGGTCGACCCGTTCGCTCTATGTTGCCATGTGAGCCCGCAGACTAGCTTGGGGCGGAGGGCACGATTCTTATCCACGGGAACTGCGCTCAGAGAGACTTCGTTGTAGGGATTGACCTCAAATTAGGGCACCCGGCGTGCACCAGATCGTGGCCTTGGTCCTAACCGGTGCGTTCCGAAATTGTCGGGATCACGTTCCCAACCTCAATGCCTACCATCAGCCACCAGGCGCCGAACAATTTTCGTCACCTCCCCGAGGGCCCGGGACCTATCGACATAGGTGTTGAAAACCCGAGGGACGCTTAATGGTAGTTGGCTGGGTGTGGATTCGGGGGAATCGGGCGGTCGCGAGGTGCGGTCAGAAACAGGCTCGGGCGCGGTGCGGCCGTGAGCTCGGCAAGAACCCCGGACTCGGTGCTGAACGCGACCGGATCCGAACGGTAAAGAGCTGCTGAGCACAACATGAAGTTCGCCAGCGATGAGTGTCGGCGTACCTCGAGCACGGATTCAGCCGGCATCGACTCGCCCGGCTTGCCGATCGCCATCAGTTCACGGTAGGTGCGCCGCCGGAGGTGGCGCAGCGCCGACACATTACGGGCCGCATATTTTCAGATCGCCGGCAGTTGAGCGGGCGCGCGCGCAGGCCATAGTTCATGCCGACCCGTCGCCAGCACGTGAACGGCGGGCACAATGCCTCCACCGGAGTCACGGGTCGAGCAATTCGCGTAGTAGAAGGTCAGTCTTCGGGGAGAGCAGGTGCGGTGGGTAATGCTCAGCGACGCAGTCGAGGGCTGCGTCGAGCGACCCAAAGCCGCAGATCCGGTAGAGGGACTGCAAATCTTCGGCGTCGCGTTCGATGCGTGCGGCGGCGGCTTTCATGGCAAACAAGTAATGCGGGGAGGTAACCCGCACACTGATGCCCGGCCGCTCGAACAGCGTCGTCGCGTTGGGATCCGATCCGGGCAAAAACCCTTTGACCGCATCGTTGAGCCAGTCATCCGGAAGATCATGGGCGCGGGCGACTTCCTGGGCGGCCGCATACACGGCCTGCTTGGGCTCGAAAACGGCACCGAGGTCACGGGTGGATCGGCGGGTGCTGTAGGCCAGTGCCATGGCCGTGCCCCCAACCACGAACAAATCAGCGCGCTCACCCTTGGCGGCAAGCCTCGATCCGAGTTCGGTGAGCAGCCCGATGATGCGGTCGCGGTCAAGCAGGGTCATACGCTGACCAACGAGGAGCGATCAAGAAACACGCCGCGATTAGCCAGCTCGGGGGGTGCGGACGTGAATGCCGCGACCGCGAGGCCGGGAGCGGGTCGGCCCAGGATGTCCTCGATGACGAACCAGAACCGGTGCAGGAAGCGACCAGGGGACGACGCCCATCCAGGGACCGGCACGCCCACGCGCCGGGCGACGAACTCGGCGATACCGGCGAGCAGGGCATCCCAACGACAGTCGCCGACCGTGTCGGGTTCGTTACGTATCGACTCTCGGGCCGCTGCGGCGTCCAGGGTCGCAATGTCGTTGAGGAACTGGACGACATGCCGAAACCCGTCGCCCGTCTCAGCCCGGCCGAGGGCATTTCGCACCTCGGCGGCGGTGCGCTGCAGTGACGGTGAGGAATCGCCGGCTCGCGCGTCGAGGTCGGCTCCGACTGCTTCGGCATAGCGTTGGAGGGTGCTGAGTCGGGGATCGGCCGCGCCCGACTCGAGGCGGGCGATCGCCGACTGCGTGGTCCCGATCCTCGCGGCCACGTCGGCCTGGGATAGCCCCTTCTGCAACCGCGCTTTGCGCAGCCGGGTCAGCAGTTCTGTCGGGACACCCACAAACCGAGTATAGCGTAGTCGCTATATAGCGGTCCGGGTTGACGTCCGGGTCCGATCACCCGGTAGGTCGGCCCGCTTCGGTACCCGCCCTTCTGCATGCCGCCGAGCATTGCGCGTTCCCGGGACGTCTTCGAATACCTGACTAAAACCCCGGCGAAAGCGATTTCAGCGGGGCGTCGGGTTGTGGCCTGGGAGGAGAACGGCGACCACCGAGTTCGGGCACGACGATTGTCCTACTTAAAGTAAGATAAATAGTATGGCGAAAGATAAGGTTTCAGTGACGATCGACCAGACCGTGCTGGCGGCGGCCGATGCGGACGCCCAGGCGGCCGGGCTGAATCGCTCAGAGATGATCGAGCGCGCCCTGCACAACGAGCATCTCCGAATCTCGCTGCAGAACTACACCACACACACGGTGCCCACGCTCGATATCGACGCCTACGCAGAGAAGGTTTATCGGGCGAATCGGGCCGCTGGCCTGTGATCACCCCCGGCGACATCACGCCGCGCCGCGACACCGACGAGGAGCTGTACGTGGTCGTACTGTCTAACGCGATCCACCTCGCTGCTGCTACCGGGCGGGTAATCACCTGCCCCTTCATTCCCGGTGAAATCCCTAGCGGCACAATGGCCATGATCGTCACAGTGCAGCAACCCACAGGGGTTGTCTTACCGGAGCTCATTCAGTGGCTTCCTATCGCGGCCCTCGACGAGCCCATCGGCAACGTCGGCGGCGCAGCGCTCGCCGACACGACCGCGACCGTCACAGCACTCGTTTCCTGACAGCTCACCGCAATGACGGCAACATGCTCCCGATTCGATGAGAAGGTTGGCGGTACGGCCGTCAGTTCACGAACCGGTACTCGACGTCGAGCGAGCGGTAAGTGCGCTCAGCCCGACGATCACGGGTGAGCAGGGTGCGCTGATTGGTGACGGCGGCCCGGCCGACGAGGGCGTCATAGACCGATCCGCCGACGATGTCGAGGCCGCCGAGTCGCTCGCGAAGATCGCGGGTGCCGCTTGTGTCGAGCCAACAGTCCTCCGGGAAAGCCGCAGTCAGTACCGAGGCCGCTTGGTCCGCACTCAAGCGCAGTGGCAGTGGTAGCCGGGTCAGCACCGAGTAGGTCTCGAATGTGGCATGCCCGGCGAGCGCAGGGCGAAATTCGAGTAGGGCTCGGCGGCAGGCCGGGTGCGCTTCGTGGGTCGGATCGAGAGCGGCGACGGCAACGCTGGTGTCGCACGCCCATAGCTCACCGTTGGCTGTCATCGCGAAGTCGGCGCACGTCGTCGTCCGTCAGTACGGCTCCTTCGACGTTGCCGAGTATCGGCAGCCCGTCGCTGGTGTCGATCGCGCGTAGGCGCCGTCGAACGGGCTCGATCCTGAGACCGGATCCGTCTGGAATCAGTTCGAGCGGCGTGTCGGGTGTGATTCCCAGCGCGACCCGCAACGCTTTCGGGATCACCACCCGTCCCACTCGATCTACTGTCACGTACATGGCAGCAGATTACCATTCAATTGGCATAATGGCACTGCATAGCCAAGCGATGACGCCCCGCCAGTTCTCAACGCAAGTCTCGCGTTCCCGGCGGGGACACTCGTCGGTCCGGATTCCCGCCGTCAGGCTGGCGCTCCGGCTGCTCAGTGTTCGTCGTAATGATCATCGTGCGCCGCATGCCGGCACCCGTCGTGCACATAGTCGACGTGGTCTCCATGCGGGACGGCCACGTGACCGCACCCCTCACGGTGAACGTGGTCATGCCCCTCGTGTACGACGTGACTGCCGTCGGATTCGCATTCGTCAAAGTGATCGTCGTGGGGTCGGTGCAGGTGGCCGTCGTGCAGGTAGTCGACATGATCGCGATGCGGGATCGCGACATGCCCGCAGCCGTCGCCGTGATGGTGGTCATGGCCGACGTGCTCGTGGTGGGCGACAGCGTTCATTGTTCCTCCAGCAAATTCGGCCCGACGACAATGGCGTTCGACTTTCATGCTAAATCAGCGGGCACATCGTGACTAGTGGCTAATGTCGCGGCCCTCGACGAGCCCATCGGCAACACCGGTGGCGCCGCGCTCGCCGACACGACGGAGATCGTCCCAGCGTTCGTTTCCTGACATTTCACCGCAATGACGGCAACGTCCCCTGATTTCGGGGAAACACTTAGCGTCCCCCGGCGCTCGACGCCGCCAGGCGCCGACTGATCAGCGCGTCCACGCTGGCCTTGCCGGCGCCGACGCACAGCAGCCACAACAGCAGCCCTATCAATATCCACTCGGGGGCATAAAACAGATTGCTCAGGAAATGCCATGGATCCGGATACTTATGTGCCAGATCCGGGCCGATGTCGGTGATCAACGCGCCGACCATATCCCCGGCCAATACCAGCGAGACCAGCCGGGTGGCAAGGCCTGCCATCAGCGCCACACCACCGACCAGTTCCACCACGGCGGTAAATGGAGCGAGCAGATGCGCGGCAGGAATGCCCAGCCTGGCAAACATTTTGATGAATTTACCGAGGTCACGAAGTTTGTCCACGGCGCCGCTGAAAAACATAAACCCGATGGTGAGCCGCAGCCCAAAGTTCGGCAGCCAGCCCAGGGTGTCAAGTGCGTCGGTGGCGCGACGGTACGGCGGGTGGATGCGTGCGACAAGGGATTCACGGGTCGTCGGGGGGTTCGTCATGTCTTCTCCGCGATCATCAGGGTGTCTCCGATGCGGCCGGATTTGACCGAATCGCTCGCCAGTCAGGCGTATGCCAGCACGGTATCGGGTCGAATACCGGTCAGGCACAGCACGACAGTTTGCTCACGTCGTGGGCGAAGGTCTGCGCGGCGAGCTTCAGTGCTTCGGCCATGGTCAGATATGGCGTCCAGGTGTTGGCCATCTGGGTGACGGTCATACCGGCTGTCACCGCATAGACGGCAGCCTGTATCGCGTCGCCTGCCCCGGCGGCGATCATGTGCACGCCCAGGATGCGACCGGTCCCGCGTTCGGCGACCATTTTGACCAGCCCCCGGGTGTCGCGGTCGACCAGCGCGCGGGGCACATAGTCCAGAGGCAGCACCCGGCATTCACACGAGTACCCGGCCTGCGCAGCCGCAACTTCGGTCAATCCCACTGACGCGATGGCCGGGGTGGTGAACGTGACCCGTGGCAGCGCGGTGTAGTCCAGGGTGCGTGCGGCGCCGTCGAGCGCGTTGTCGGCAACCAAGTTGCCGTGCGCGGCAGCGACGTACACGAACTGCGGACACCCGGTGACATCACCGGCGGCCCAGATCCGGGGGTTGGTACTGCGCAGGTGCTCGTCGACCACCACCTGCCCGCGGTCGCCGACCGTCACCCCGACCGCGTCCAGGTTCAATCCGTCGGTGACCGGGCGGCGGCCCGTCGCAACCAGCACGTGCTCGGCGCGGAATTCGCGGCGGGCACCGTCGACGACTGCGGTCGCGGTGACCTCGCCAACCGGGCCGCGGCGGACCTGCTGTAGCTGTGCGCCGGTCACCACCGTGATGCCCTCGTCGGCGAAAACACCGGTGATGACCTGGCTGACCTGCGGCTCCTCCGCACGCGCGAGCCGTTCGCCGCGCACTAGCATGGTGACTTTCGCTCCGAGGCGGGCGAACAGTTGGGCCTGCTCCAGCCCGACGTAACCGCCTCCGAGCACCAGCAGCGACTCGGGGACATGGTCGAGTTCCATCGCGGTCGCCGAGGTCAGACAGCCGGACTCGGCCAGCCCGTCGACCGGCGGCGCCCACGGGGCCGATCCGGTCGCCACCAGATAATTCGCGGCCTCGACCCGCACGGCGTCGCCGCCGTCGTTCGGGGTGACCACCAGCGCGGGACCGTCGACGAAGCCGGCCCGGCCGGGCAAGATCGGCCAGTCGTAGTCGGCGGCCAGGTCGATGTACTTCTGCTTGCGCAGTTCCTCGACCAGGCGGTCCTTGCCCGCAATCAGCGCCGCCATATCCACCGGGCCGGCATCGGTGCTGATCCCCGGGAACGCCTGTGTGCCCGCGACCTGGCGGGCCGCGGCGGCCGCCAGCAGCGCCTTCGAGGGCACACACCCGACATTCACGCACGTGCCACCGGTGGTGGCGCGTTCGATCATCGCCACGCTGCGCCCCTTGCGGCGCGCGGCGATCGCGGCGGCGAACGCTGCCCCTCCCGATCCGATCACTGCCAGGTCATATCCGCAACCGTGCGTCATCGCCCAGGTCTCCTTAGCGCCGTGGATCCTGGATACATCCTGGCCGCCGACAACGCCGCCGCCTACTGTTGGACGACGGCAGCGTCATCCGGGTGCTTCGGCGTCCGACGCGGTAGTGACAGCGCCTTGACCCGCATGGTGGCCAGCAGGCGGGAACCGCAGGCGGTGACGCTGTTCGCTCGACCCTCGCGCGCTATGCCCGCCCCTGATCGGGACAAGGTGGCGGCGACCGGCGGGGTGCGCCAGTTGCGCGACGGTCGGTGCGAGGCCGTGCTCGATCACCCGTTCGGAGAAATCGTCAGCCGCGCAGCGGCCCTGTTCGACGTTGCAGACCAGCCGGTTCATCGTGTCGGCGAGTTGCGCGGGTGCCCGCTCGGCGGCGGCGACGACACACCGGTTGGCCGCTGTGTAGAGGCGCCGGTCACCCAGGCCGACGCGGGCTGCGGTGTCCCAGGCCGCAGCGACCGACTCGACGGCCTCCGCGGCGATGTCGGCGGCAACCGGATCGTCGAGCAGTGTCGCCAGCGTGAACACCACAGCCGGCCAGATCGGGTCGGGCACCGCATCCAGGTAGCGGATTTCCAGCCAGCCGCGCGGACGCACCGGCGGGAACAGCGTGCTCAGGTGATACTCCAGGTCGGCGATGCTCGGGCGACGCCCACCCAGCAAGATCCGCCCGTCAGCCCAGTCAGCGAACGGCACACGCCGCGTCACCGGTACCGCAGTGGAGCGTTGCCGCACCATCATCACCGGCGCCCTCAGTGCGTAGCGGGCCCAATCGGTGGCGGGGTCCACGCCGCCGGCGGCCAGGATCGGCCCGCAGCGGGCAGAGTCCAGCTGACTCCACACCCGCTGGCGCGTTGACATCCACCCGGAAAACTTGCCGCCCAGCAAGGGGGAGTTGGCGGCCACCGCGATCATCGTCGGCCCCAGTGCATGCGCCAGCGCTACCCGAGCGGGCCAACCGGCCCGCGGTCCAGCGTCCAGGTTGACTTGGATCGATGCGGTCGACGTCATCATCGCCGCCCCCGCGGCCCCGGTTCCGGTGGCGGCGAAGAACTGTTCCATGGCGCCGTAGCGTGCGCCGGGATTCACCCGTATCGCCGGCCTCAGCGGGTCTGCGCCCAGCAAAACCAACCCCAGCCCGGCGTCGGCAATGACCGACCGCACGATTTTCTGGTCTCGGCTCATCGCCTCGACAGCGGCGGCGGCGTTATTGGCCGGCGGGCCCGACAGTTCGACTGCACCGCCGGGTTCCACGCTCACCGCACTGCCACCGGGCAGGTCGGGAAGCCGCTCGAGGGCCTCGGTGATTTCGGCCCAGCTGGGCCGACGGCGCGGGTCGTGCGGGTCGAAGCAATGGGCCTCGACCTCTAGGCCGACTCGACCCGCGTGCCGATCAACCAGACAGAGGTCGGCGATGTAGTGCGCGGCAGCCGATGCGCTCCTCAGCGTCTCGGCTTCGTCGGTGTCCGGCGGCTGGGCCCCTAACGCCATCGCGATGATCCCTCCCAGTCCTCAACAGCGACACCTTGTCGTCGTCGTCGTAGTAGTAGTTCGTTGCAGCAGGAGATCGGGTTGGCACGCATCTTCGCGGCAGAACTGCCCGGTGGGGCCCCGGGGCGACCGGCGTCAACTTCGTACGACCAGCCCAGCGGTGCCGTGGTGGGATAGCCTTACGTGCTCAGCCCACAGGGGTGGTGTAAGCGCGCTGACCAACCGCGTGCTTGCGGACTGGGGACAGCGCTGAGGGACCAGGGGGATCGACAGCGTGATCCGTGCGCGAATGTCACCGGTGGTGCTGGTGGGCATCATCGCGGTGAGTTTTGGGGTAATCGAGGGCTACGCGCTGTCTAACGTCGCGGGAGCGCTGCTCTACATCGCCGATGACTTCCACCTGTCGACTGGCCGGCAGGAGCTGGTGGCGGCTGCCATCGCAGTCGGGGAGATCCCCGGGGCGGTCGGCGGCGGCATGCTTGCCGATGCGATCGGACGAACAAAGGCGATGCTGCTTGCAGCGATCGGCTACGTGGTGTTCGCGGTCCTCAGCGCGACAGCGGTGTCGCTGCCGCTGCTGCTGACGGCCCGCTTGCTGCTGGGTGTCGCCATCGGAGTGTCGGTGGTGGTGGTGCCGGTTTTCGTCGCCGAGAGCGCGCCTGCGCGGGTACGCGGCTCGTTACTGGTCGCCTACCAGCTTGGCGCGGTGGTCGGCATCATCGTCGGCTATCTGGTCGCCTACCTTTTGGCGGATTCGCACAGCTGGCGCTGGATGCTTGGGCTGGCCGCCGCACCCGCGGTGTTGATGACGCTGCTGTTGCTGCGGATGCCCGATACGCCGCGCTGGTACGTGCTCAAGGGCCAGGTGGACAAGGCACGCCAATCGCTGTCAGAGTCAGAGTCCGATGCCGAGAACGAACTCGCCGCGATTGCCGGCGCGTTCGAGCAAGAGAGCGCAGGCTCGCTAGCCGAGATGATGCGCCGTCCTTACTCGCGGGCCACTGTGTTCGTGGTCGTCTTCGGTTTCTTCGTCCAGGCCACCGGCATCAATGCGATCACCTTCTACAGCCCTCGACTGTTCCAGGCAATGGGCTTGCAGGACAATTTTGCGTTGTTGCTGCTGCCGGCGCTGGTGCAGACCGCCGGCTTGGTGGCGGCGGCCTTCGCGCTGGTGATGGTGGATCGGCAGGGCCGCCGGATCATCTTGCTGGTCGGCATCGCTGTGATGATCGCGGCCAACGCCGTTCTGATCGGTGTTTTCGTCCTGAGTTCAGACTTCGCCGACGCGCTCACAGTAGGCGCGTTCCTGGGCATTCTCTTGTTCACGGTCGGATACAACGTCGGATTCGGCACCGTGGCATCGGTGTATGCGGGGGAATGCTTCCCGCCGCGGCTGCGGTCGATCGGGTCCAGCGCAATGCTCACCTCGAACCTGGTGGCCAGCGCCGTCGTCACCGCGCTCTTTCTCACGATGCTCGACGGGTTTGGCGGTGCGCTGACATTCACGGTGTTCGGTGCCCTGGCAGTTGCCGCGTTCGCCTTCGTTTACCGCTACGCCCCGGAAACCAAGGGCCGACAGTTGGAAGACATCCGCCACTTCTGGGAGAGCGGCCACGCCTGGCGGCCCGAACACAGCGGCGACCTCGGCTACCGTCGTTCCCTAGAACCCCAGCCGACTAGCGACTGACGGCGATCGCAGTTCAGCCCACACTGGTCACCGCTGATAGTTGGGATCTGCTATGCCGTTCCCCTGCTCCGAATACAGGTAGGGGTCCAGATCCTGCTGCACAGCACAGTGCGCCTGCGGCGTATCGAAAGCCATCACGATGCTGACTCTGTCCTCGCAGCCGTCGACCGCACGAACACTGTGCAGGCAACGGTCGCCTTGCATGACGAGCATCAGCCCGGCACGTGGCGCAACGGCCATCGCACATCCGAAACGTCCCGTCAGCCTTTGATTTTGCAGCAAAGAATCGAGCAAGCGCTGCGCGCGTGTGTGTTTCCACTGTCCTAAATGGACGCGGTGGTTGGGGTACATTTCGGTTTCGCCACCCGAGACCTGGTTCAGATAAAGAACAGCGGTGACGGCGTTGCGGTCATAGTGCCAGCGGTACTCGCCACCTGGCTGCACGATGTTGACATTCACTGCGGCGGCGCGATTGTTCAAAGGCGTCAGGTCGAGCCCCGACATGCGTCGCACCAGTTGCTCTGTGCGCCGGTAGATCTCGCCAATCTCGGGAAAGGATTCGTGGATCCGCTCGCCGTCGATCACCTGGTAGCGCAGTGACCGCCCGGGCCGAGCCCGGTGGATGGTCGGAATCGCATGGACAGACTGATATTGCTCGATGTCCTGGAGCAGTTGGCGGCAATGTTCAGGTGTGATGAAATCGTTTACCAACTCGATACCCTGCGAAATCAGCATTGGTGCGCTACGACCTAACGTTAATGGCCGGCCCAGAAAAATGGGTTGTGCAGCTTGCGATCGCTGGGTTGTCGACAGCACCGCTAGCGACGGTACCTGGTTTCCGTGCGCGCGGGTTGGATCCACCTTCAGTCACGGTAGGTCATGGTATGTCGGCGTCGGAGACAGGTACGCCCCGGCCACCACCAGAGTTGCTATTGGGTGTCGCGGCCGAAGCGGCGTAGCCGCAGCGAATTGGTCACCACGCTGACCGAGGAGAACCCCATGGCGGCGCCGGCGATGACGGGGTTGAGCAGGCCGAGCGCGGCCAGGGGGATGGCGGCGGTGTTGTAGCCGAAGGCCCAGCCAAGGTTTTGATAGATCGTGCGCAGGGTTTGCCGAGACAGCTCGATGGCCTGCACGACGCCGTCGAGGCGGCCAGACATCAGGGTGATGTCGGAGGCCTCGATGGCCACGTCGGTGCCGGTGCCGATCGCGATGCCCAGATCGGCCTGCACCAGGGCGGGGGCGTCGTTGACGCCGTCGCCCACCATCGCAACGACCCGGCCTTCGTCCTGCAGTGCCTGAATGGCGGTGACCTTGTCGCCGGGTAACACCTCGGCCAGCACCCGGTCGATGCCGACCTGCCGCGCGATCGCGGCTGCGGTGCGGGCGTTGTCGCCGGTGATCATGGCTACCTCTAGCCCCATCGCGCGCAGTTGACCGACCACTGCGGCGGCGTCGTCTTTGACCGTGTCGGCCACTGCCAGCACACCCACCACGAGGCCGTCACGTCCGACGAATACCGCGGTGCGGCCCAGCTCTTCCAGCTCCACCGCCGTTGCGGCCAGGTGTTCGGGCAGATCCAGCTTGTGCTCGTCGATGAGCTTGCGCCGCCCGACCACCACGGAGTAGCCGTCGATGTCGGCGCGCACCCCGTGGCCGGCCAGGCTGGCGAACGCCGTGGCGGCCGGAACCTCAAGGTCGCGCTCGCGTGCACCGGCGACGATGGCCGCGCCGATCGGGTGTTCGGAGCCTGACTCGACCGCGGCGGCAAGCCGCAGCACCTGGTTGGGCTGGCGCCCCTTGCCGACGACCACATCGGTGAGCCGCATCTGGGCGCGGGTCAGGGTGCCGGTCTTGTCGAACACCACGGTGTCGATCTTCTTGGAGGCTTCCAGCACCTCGCCGCCCTTGACCAGGATGCCCAGGTCGGCACCGCGGCCGGTGCCGACCGTGATCGCGGTGGGGGTGGCCAGGCCCAGTGCGCACGGGCAGGCGATGATCAGCACCGCGACCGCCGCAGTCATGCCGGCGACCGGGTTGGCGGCCAGCAGTGTCCAGCCGGCAAATGTCGCGACGGCGACCGCGACCACCGCGGGCACGAACACCGCCGACACCCGGTCGGCCAACCGCTGCACCGGGGCCTTACCGCCTTGTGCCTGCTCGACCAGGCGGACGATCTGGGCCAACGCGGTGTCGGCCCCGACGGCGGTGGCGCGCACGGTCAGCAGCCCGTCGGTGTTGACGGTGGCGCCGGCGACACGGTCACCCATCGTTTTCTCGACGGGAACGGACTCGCCGGTCAGCATCGACTCGTCGACGGCGGCGCGCCCGTCGACGATTACACCATCGACCGGGATCTTCTCGCCGGGCCGTACCCGCACCAGGTCTCCGACTTGCACTTGGTCGATCGGTACGAGGATTTCTTGATCGTCGACGAGCAATGTCGCTTCCTTAGCGCCCATCTCCAGCAGCTTGCTGATTGCCTCGCGCGTCTTGCCGTTAGCGCTGGCCTCGAAATAGCGGCCCAGCACCACGAACGCGATGATCAGCGCCGAAGTGTCGAAGAACAGCGGCCCACCGGCAAACAGTTGAAAGGTGGAGTAGAGGAACGCGGTCATGGTGCCCAGCGCGATCAGCGTGTCCATGCCCGTGGTGCCCGCCCGCGCCTGCTGGACTGCCCCTTTCAGGAACGGCCAGCCGGCGACGAATTGCACCGGCAGCGTCGCGGCGAAGGCCAACCAGCCCGCTAACGGGTGGGCGAAGAACATCGTCGCCATCGCCACCAGCCCCAACGGAAAGGCCAACCACACCCGCCGCAACCACTTCCGCCGCTCGCGCCGACTCTGCTCGTTCGGCGACAACCCGTTGGCAGCTACCGGCCCGCCACCGCAGCCGCCGCAATCCTCGACGTCCGCCGCCCGGTCTTGCGCGCCACGGCGCAAGCCAAACAGCGCCAACCCGATCCCGCTGGCGACCCTGCGCACCAGACCGACCCCGGGGGCAGCGGCCGAGTGCGGAGCGCGCGCGGGAACCGATTCGGCGGGGATGTGCTCGGCTTCGGCGATCGCCGACAGCACCGCAGCGGTGTCGCAGCATTCGGGCGAATACCAGATCACTACTGAGCCCGTGCGCGGATACGCCTGCACTGCCTGCACGCCGGTCACCTTGGCGACGGTCTCCTCGATCGCAACGGCGCGCACCGCGTCAAACCGAAACCCAGTGGCGTGCACACGCATCCGCCCGGATGCGGCGGAAACAACTTTCAGCGCGGCTTCGCCGCCGGCAAGGACATCAGTGGTCATGATCGCCAGAGTCGACCACTGTCAGATGTGCAGCGTCCTCGCCCGCCCGCTCTTTGGCCTCGGCCACCACGTCGGCGAAGCCCAATCGAGCGTGCTCAACGCCCGCCCCGGCCTTACGCCCGACCGCTCGGGCAACGCGCATGCCCCAAGCGGTCGCGGTGACGGTCGCCGCGCGCAACGGAGCCTTCGCCACCCCCTTGCGGACTCCCTCAAAGGCCACCGCACCCACCAGGCCGGTCACCACCGTGGGCGCCGCCTTCACCATCAATCCATGCAATGCCATTCCTGAACACTCCCTTCATATTGCTTGCCCACCGCGGGCTTGTGGACTGTCACGCGCTCCAGCGCGTCCCGTCTACCTCTGGACCGCAGCCATGTCAGCGGCGGGTATGACATCTCGCTCACCCTCGGCCGGCACTGGCGTCTCATCGGTCGTTTCGCCGACCGTGGAACCGCCTAGCTGGGCCTGCGGCCCCGTCAATGCCGGAGTGAACTTGACGGCGTCAAGCAGCTCCTCGATGGCCGCGTGCCCGCGGCCATCGATCACCGCCGAGGAAAAACACGTCTCCAAGTGGTTGTGCAACATCACCCGGTTGGTGCGCTCCAGCGATGACTGCACCGCTGAGATCTGCTTCATCACATCCACGCAGTACGCGTCGGACTCCAGCATCCGAATGATCCCGTCGAGATGGCCGCGGACGGTCTTGAGCCGATTCATCACGGCCGTCTTTTTTGCCGTCAAGTCCTCGCCCGACACTGCCTCACACTCCCGTCGATATTGAAACTTCGCTCATCATACCCCAGCCCACCCGGGGTGGGGTAGCCTGAGTCGGCGGTCGTATTCTGGGCAGCGTCGAGGGGAGTGGCGTACATGGACGATGGCCAACCACACGGGCGGGCGTGGACTGACATCTGGTTGCCGGCCTGGCTGCTGTGTGTGGCCGGTGCGTGCTGGTGGTGGTCGGTGGTCAGCGCCGCGAGCATGAGCAGTGACGCGATGCCGATGGACACCCAATCCGCGCTGTCGTTGGCTCTCTTTCTGATCGACTGGGTGGCCATGATGGCCGCGATGATGCTCCCCGCGGTGTTGCCCGTGGTGGGCCGGTATGCGCGCACCGCGGGTGGCACATTCGCCGCCGCGCCGGTCTTTGTTGTCGGCTACCTGGCCGTGTGGAGTGCGGTGGGTATCCCGGCCTTTGTGGCGTCGACCTACCTCAACCCGGTGATGCACAGCGTCTCGTGGATGGGGCGCGTCGCCGGCGCGGTGGCGCTACTTGCGGGATTTCATCAGCTCAGCCCGATCAAGGCGCGGTGTCTGCGGCACTGCAGCTGCCCCGCTTTCTCGTCCGGCGATTCAGCCAGCGAACCCGAGGGCCTCGTTGCGGCAATTGTTGCCGGCGGCCGCTACGGCATCTCTTGTCTCGGTTCCTGTTGGCTGCTGATGGTGGTGCTGATCGCCTTTGGCACAATGAATTTGGCGTGGATGCTGGCGCTCTCGGTGGTGATCTGGCTGGAAAGAATAGCCCCGTTCGGCGATCAGCTTCGCCGTCTGACAGCCGCGATGCTGATAGTGCTCGGTGTCGCTCTACTGGTGCATCCCGGATTTTTCCCCCACCTCATCTCCTGATGAGAAAGTCCTCGGCCACGCACCCCTTGCCGCCACCACGCAGCGCATGACAGGGCGCAGGAAAGTCCTGATCGTCGCCTGCTCGGCAGGTGTCGTAAGTGCGCTACTGGCCGTAGCCGTTTTTGTCGCTACGGCGTCTCGACGATCACCGGGGCCATCACCGACGTGGAGCGTGCCAACGCCTTCACTCAGCACGCCGGCGGCGAGGACGGAGCGGGCGAAACTCGCCGTCATCCCCATCAAAGGACGGGCCCCGAAGACCGGCTATGACCGCGCGCTCTTCGGCACGCCGTGGACCGACGATGTCACTGTTCCCGGCGGGCACAACGGCTGCGACACGCGCAACGACATCCTGAAACGCGACCTCACCGGGGCCGGGTTCAGACCCGGTGGCCGCACAGCCTGCGTCGTCCTCAGCGGCGTCCTAAATGACCCCTACACCGGAACCACAATCCTCTTCCAGCGCGGCCCCGCAACCTCCGGCCAAGTACAGATCGACCACATTGTGCCGATCCTGGACGCGTGGCAGAAAGGTGCCCAGCAGTGGGATGACCTCAAACGCCGGAACTTCGCCAACGACCCGCTGAATCTGCAAGCCACAACCGCTGCGGCTAACCGGCAGAAAGGCTCTGCGGATGCGGCCACATGGCTGCCGCCGAACAAGGCCTACCGCTGCGCCTACGTCTCCCGCATCATCGACGTGAAAAGCTCATACGGAGTGTGGATGACCCAGGCGGAGCACGACGCAATCGAGCGTGTCCTAAACACCTGCTGAGCCGATCGATTGACTCCGACTATCTGAACTGCGGCCCGAGTTGGCGCCGGGGGTGTTCGCGGCGGCGATACTGCACGTATCACGACGCCGGCCTGAGTCGGTCGTATTCCGGCTGACCGCGACCCGGCGATGATGAGCAAGGAGGAGGGTGCGATGACCGTCCCGGAAAGAACGGGTCCGGTGGTCGAGATCTACTGGCGACCCGGCTGCCCATTTTGTCGCATGCTGTTGACGCCGCTTCGGGCAAGTGGGCTCAACCTTCGGGAAGTCAACATCTGGGAAGACCCCGAAGCTGCCGCGCGTGTGCGGTCGGTCGCTGGCGGAAACGAGACCGTGCCAACAGTTTTCATCGGTTCGCGGGCCTTGGTGAATCCGACTGTGCGGCAAGTGCTGGCCGCAGCCCGCGGCGAGAAGACGCCAGCGTCGTGGTGGAGGCGTTTGGGACGCCGACGTTAGTTCACCGGGGCTGCTGCCAAACGGGTTTCGACGGCGGTGCCAATGCGCGCTAGGCTTCGGCCTGTGCTTACCCGGTTAGCCAGCAGCGCAACTATTCCGGTACTCCGATTGGAGACCATCAACGGAAAACCCGTGGCGATCCCGGCGTGGTCGGTGGACCGACTGCTGGACATCCGTCGGTCTACCCGAACGGAGTCTGCGTGACTACTCGTCGAATTGCCGCCGCGCTCGCTGTCGGCGCGATGCTGGCCGCCGGGTGCGGTTCGCCATCGGCGCCGTCAGCGGCGACCCAGGTCACCTCGGGCGCCGCCGCCAAGTCACCCGGAACCGTTTCCCCGGAGCTGCGGTTCACCGCGAAAACACTTGACGGACAGGATTTCACCGGGGCAAGCCTGATGGGTAAACCCGCGGTGCTGTGGTTTTGGACACCGTGGTGCCCGACATGTCAAGGCGAGGCGCCGATGGTCGGCCGGGTCGCCGCGGCCCACCCGGGTGTCACCTTCGTCGGAGTCGCCGGCCAGGACCAGATACCCGCCATGAAGGAATTCGTCGACAAGTACAAGGCGAGCGGTTTCACCGAGCTGGCCGACACCGACGGGACGGTCTGGGCGGATTTCGGCGTCACCCGGCAACCCGCGTTCGCGTTCATCCATCCCGACGGCAGCGTCGTCCTCGTCAAGGGGCCGCTGTCGGAGGCCGATCTCACTGAGCGGGTATCGGGCCTAGCCAACCGATGACCGACTCGATCGGTTTTGCCCTCGGCGCGGGGCTGGTGGCCGCGCTGAACCCCTGTGGTTTCGCGTTCCTGCCGGGCTACCTCGGTTTGGTGATCGCCGGTGGCGGCACGGAGTCGTCACGGCAGGCGGCGTTGGTCCGCGCGGGTACGGCAACGGTTGCGATGTCCGCCGGATTTGTCACGGTGTTCGGCGTCTTCGGTCTGCTGCTGTCGCCGCTGATCGCCTCCGCGCAGAAGTACATGCCGTTCGCCACCGTCGTCATCGGTGTCTTGCTGGTGACGCTGGCGGTGTGGCTGCTGGCCGGCAAAGACGTCACCGTGATCCTTCCCCGGCTGTCCAAGGGGGCGCCAACCGCGCAGCTGCGATCGATGTACGGCTACGGCGTGGGCTATGCGATCGCATCGCTGTCGTGCACCATCGGACCGTTTCTTGCGGTGATCAGCGTGACCTTCAACCGAGGCTCGATAGTCAGCGGCATCCTGGCATTCGTCGCATACGCGGGCGGGATGGCGATCACCGTCGGGATAGCCGCGGTGGCGGTGGCCCTGGCCGGATCCGCGGCGACTGGCACGCTTCGCCGCATCCTCCCGTATGTCGGCCGGATCGCCGGCGTCGTCGTGCTGTTGACCGGTCTGTACGTCACCTACTACGGCTACTACGAGATCCGGGTCTACTTCACCGACGCCAGTCCCGATGACCCGATCATCAAGGGTGTTGGGACGGTGCAAGGTTGGTTGGCCGGTCAGGTCGATGCGCTGGGCGTCTTGCCGATGCTGGGTACGCTCACGGGCCTGGTCGCAATTGCGGTCGGCTGGCGCATCGTGGCGCGCCACCGCGCCGGCCGCTGACGAGCGGCGGCGTCCTGCCGGCGCGAACCTACATCCAGACCAGCAGCCGCGGGCTGCCGGGTGTATCGCGCGGAAAGGCGATCGGCCCGTCGACGCCGTCCAGCGTGAGCCGTACCTCCGCCGCGTCGGCAGCGACGGCGAGGATCGTGCCGATCGCGTAGTGGTGATCGTCGTCCCACTTGACCGTGGCGTACTGCCCGAGGTGTTGCACCGCAAGGTCTTCGGGTGCGACCTCGGTCGGGTGCGGTGGTGGTGTGGCCACCTCGGCCTCCAGCTCGTCGGCGACCGGAGCCGGCCCCGCGTCGTCGGCCCACGCGTTCTCGTCGCCGAAGTACTCGCCGTCGTCGCCACCGTGCTTGAGCTGTCCCAGCGCAGGCACTTCCTCCTCGATCCATAGGCGCCAGCCTTGCGGCGGCGGCGGCCACGAAGGATCCGGCGACCAGTCGGCCTGCGGCACCCAGCCCTTGGGGGGCTGTGGCCAGTTGGGGGGTGGGTTGAAGCGCATCAAACCACAATACGGAACTCGGCGGTCAGTGGAGCTCGGCTATGACTTTCGCGATGGTGTCGACATGGTTTTCCTGGAAGGTGAACGATGTCAGGCCGTACTTCTCGCGGTAGCCGCGCAAGGTGTCGGCGATGCCGCTCGGCGATCCGCCGAGCACCGAGGGCAGGGCCAGCAACTGATCGTCGGAGAGTTGGACGAACCTGCGAATGAGCGCCAGGTCGGGTTGCTCGGAGTCGCCGGACGGTACGGCGGTGATCGCCAGGTTCAGCTCGAGATCGGCGAATCGGTCGCCCGCGGCATCCCGGACGAACTCGATCCGCTCGGCGAGCGGGTCGGCGGCGTCGCCGGAGCCGGCACCCGTCAACCCGATGATGTCAGCCTGCCGGGCGGCGATGGTCAACAGCCGATTGCCGTTGCCCGCGATCAGGATTGGCACCTCGGGCAGATGCTTCTTCAGGTAGGTGGTGACGTGCTCGAGGTAGTCGACCCGCTGCCGTGCGGTGGGGTACGGCAGCTCTGCAGCCTCGAATTCCTCGCGGACGTAGCCGGTCCCGAGGCCCAGTTCTAGGCGTCCGCCGCTGAGCTGGTTGACTTCGCCCGCGTCGCGAGCCAGCAGCGCGGGCTTGTAGAACCCGGCATTGAGCACGTAGGTGCCCAGCCGCACCCGCGAAGTCGCCGAAGCGATCGCCGTCAGCACCGGAAAGGGTGCCGGGGCGCCGAGGTGGTCAGGCAGGTGCAGGGCATCGAAGCCGATGTCCTCGTAGCGCTTTACCTTGTCCTGCAGAGCAGTCAGCGACTTGGCTGCTTGAATGCCCAGCGAGAAGCGTAAGGCCTTGTCGGCCATCGGCCACCTCCGGTTGTGTGGTTATGTCGACGGTAATTTCCAGGAACGGGCCGCGGCTGCCAGGCCTTGCACCAGGTCGGCGGTCACCGGTGACAACCCGTCGGCACCGGGCAGTGGGCTTCGGGGGCTAATGCCCCTGACCCGAATTGGCAATTCCAATTGTGTTCCGCCATAACGGGTCTGGTTGACCGGGTTGCGCGGATGCAGGCCCCGCAGCTCGGGCGGGATCCCGTCGAGGTCGGTGACGACGTGATAGCCGGGCAGGTCAAGATGTGCGGCGACGTGGTTGGCCAGCCCCCGATTGCCGCCGCCGGCCAGCAACTGGGTGGCGCGTCCCATTCGTCCGTAACCGTGCAACGACACCGCGACGTCGACGTGGTCCAGGAACTCCGCCAGACGCACCGACTCCTCGCGGACGAAGCGCGCCGACGACAGGTGGTGCGGATAGCGGTCGGGATGCCGGATCAGGTATACCGACGCGTCGGCCGCATCGGCGGCGCGCGCGGCGATCACGTCGGTCATCTGTTCCAGGCCGCCGCCGTGAATTGCCAGGAAACCGAAGCGCGACCGAAGCCAGCTGGTCTCGACCACGTCGTCCTCGGTGAGTAGTTCCGAAAGCGATCGTGGCGCAGGTGTTGTCGGCCGCGGCCTGGGGCGCGGCCAGCGCGAAGGATCCCATCGGCGCAGAAAGTCGATCCAGTGCTCAGGCAATCCGTGATGCAGTGCCCCGTCGACGATGCGTTCCAGGTAGCCGGGTCGCGGCGGCCCCAGACTCACCCGGTGGTCGATGTAGACCCATGCCTTCGACGGCCCGTCCTCGGTCTGCACCGTCAACTCGTCGCGCCGGTAGCGGACCGGAACGCCCTCGGCGCTGTCCAGGGCGGCCAGATCGTGGTCGGACAGGTCCCACACGACCCCGTGCACCGTGGTCCCGTGCAGCGGTTCGACGGTGGCCACCCCGCGCTGGTTGATCAACCAGTCGTGGTCGGAAAGCACGGCACGGCGTGGGTTGGCGGCGTCGGGACACCGCTGAGCCATCTGCTGCACGCACAGGTTGGACCCGTACGCGAAGTAGGAATGACGGCGGCGCTGCCTCACCAGGTCGATGTTAGCCGGGCGAACAATTTGCTTGGCCGCGAACGGCTTCTGATCGCAAGGTTAATTTCCTGAGTCACGGCGCCGATGTGTCTGTTCCAGGTGCGAGGATCATCCAATGAGCGAGGGCGGCCCCCGGGATCAGGACACCATCGAGCGTGAATTGCGGATGCTGGCCGGCATTCGCGGCGCCTACCGCGAGCGCGGTGGGGCGATGCCGTCGATCGACCAGATGGACGCTTTGCTCGACGAACTCATCGCATTGCGGGGTCGCGGACGACACCGGCGCGAGGACGACAGTTCCGCGGCCTGGCCTAGCCTTTGGCGCTGATCGTCAGACCGATCAGCACGACGTTGAGCAGGCTGATCAGCGTGCCGATCACCCAACCGACGGCCGTCGTGACGCGGTGGTTGGCGTCCGCTCCCATCAGTTCACGATCACTGGTGAGCCGAATCAGCGGAATCAGAGCGAAAGGAATGCCGAACGACAAAACCACCTGAGACAGCACCAGCGTGCGCGTCGGGTCCAAACCCAGGGCCAGGATCACCAGCGCGGGCGCTAGCGTCGCCAGTCGCCGCCACACCATCGGGATCGACCGGTGCAGCAGACCCTGCATGATCATCGCGCCGGCATAGGCGCCCACCGACGCCGACGCCAGGCCCGACGCCAGCAGCCCGACCGCGAAGAGCACGGCGATCACCGGGCTCACGGTGTCGTGGACGGCGGCGTAGGCCACCTCGATCGAACTGACGTCGCCGCGGCCGTGCATGTTCAGCGCGGCGACCAGCAGCATGGCGGCATTCACCGCGCCCGCCAAGACCATGGCCAGTCCGACATCCACGCGAGTGACGCGCAGCAACTGCCGCCGCTGGGGGCCTGGCTCCGGGTGACCGTGCCGATCCCGTGCCAGCCCGGAGTGCAGATACACCGCATGGGGCATCACCGTCGCACCCAGGATGGCCGCGGCCAGCAGCACACTTTCCTTGCCGAGGAATCGAGGCACCAGACCGCTGAGCACCTCGCCGGGCGGCGGCGTCGAGACGAAGAAGCTGGCGGTGAAGCCCATGGCAATCACCAGCAGCAGGCCGGTGATGACGCGCTCGAAGATATGCTGGCCGCGCTGATCTTGAACGCGCAGCAGCAGCAACGACACCGCACCGGTGATGACCCCGCCGAGCAGCAGTGGCAGCTTGAAAAGGATGTGCAGCGCGATTGCCCCGCCGATCACCTCGGCCACATCGGTGGCTATCGCGACGAGTTCGGCCTGAAGCCAAAACGCCAGCCGAACTGGACGGCTCAGCTTCGCGCCGATGGACTCGGGCAGCGAGCGTCCGGTGACCAGGCCGAGCTTCGCCGACAGGTACTGCACCAGGCCTGCCATCGCGGTGGCCAGCACGATGACCCACAGCAGCGCGAAGCCGAACTGCGCGCCGGCGCTGATGTTCGCGGCGACGTTGCCCGGATCGACGTACGCGATCGCCGCGACGAAGGCGGGGCCGAGCAGATACCACCTCGTCAGCCGGGCGCGGGTGGCCTGCGGCACCTCACTCACTTTCTGTCGACGAATAGGAAAGTGAGGGTAGCCGAAACCTCTAGCTCACCGAATACAGGCCGCGGCCGGTGATCAGCGGCAGGTCCAGCGTGGTGCGGATCCCGGCGGGCGCAGCAACGACGGCGGGGATGGCGTTGACGACGCGCATCGCCGTTGCCACCAGACCCGCGTGATTGTGGTCGCCGTTGGGGCTGCTCAGGCAGACGTCGACGGCATACGACGGTTCACCGGTGATCTCGATCCGGTAGCAGCCACCGGGCTGGGCCGGCTGCGGCCAGTCCGGGCACAGGTCTTCGCGCAACCGGGTGACGTGTTCGAGCACCACCACGGGATGGCCGTCGACCATCCCTTGCACCTCGAATCGCAGCGCCGCAGCACTGCCCTTGGGGATGTGCCCCGAGGCGATGTCGAAATCCTCCGGCGCCGGAATCCGCTCCTGGCGTTCGGTGACCGCGTCGAGTTCGACGCCCAGCCCCGCGGCGAGCTGGCGCACCACCGAGCCCCAGGCCAGGCTCAGCACGCCGGGTTGCAGCAGCATCGGGATGTCGTCGAGCGGCTTGCCGAAGCCCATCACGTCGAACATCACCGTCGCGCTGTCGTAGGTGGCGTAGTCGACGATCTCCATACAGCGGATCTGCTGGATGCTCTGACAGGTTCCGGCCAGCGCCAGCGGAATCAGGTCGTTGGCGAAGCCGGGGTCGATACCATTGACGAACAGGCTCGAATTGCCTTCTCGCGCAGCATCTTCGATAGGCTTGAGCATGTTGTCCGGTAACGTCTGCCACGGGTACTGCAGGAAGACGGCGCTGCTGCCGACGACGTTGACACCGGCGGCCAGGATGCGCCGGTAATCCTCGAGTGCGTCGGGCAGCCGGTTGTCGGCCATCGCGGTATAAACCGCGCACTGCGGGCCGGTGGCCAGTACTTCGGCCAGGTCGGTGGATGCGGTGATGCCGGTCGAAATATCAAGGCCGGCAAGCTCACCGGCGTCTTTGCCGGCCTTGGCTTCCGAGGACACCCATACCCCGGTGAGTTCGTAGTCCGGGTTGGTGATGAGTGCTCGTAGCGCGTGAATGCCGACGTTGCCGGTGCCGATCGCGGCGACTCGAATGGTCATGGTCACAGATCCGGAATCGGTAGGTCGAGGTTCGGGAAGGTGATGCCGCCGTCGACTTCGATCACCTTGCCGGTCAGGTAGGCGCCGGCAGGAGACGCCAGATACACGGCGGCGGCGGCTATCTCGTCGGGTTGACCGAGTCGGCGCATCGGCGTTGCCTTCTCCATCGGCTCGCGCAGCGCGTCGTTGGAGGCGACGATGTCCAGTGCGGAGGTGGCGATCGAACCCGGCGCGATCGCATTGACCCGGACCCGCGGGCACAGATCCAGAGCGGCCAACCGGGTGTAGTGCGCGAGCGCGGCTTTGGCGGTGCCGTAGGCGGCGAACCCGCGACCGGCCACCCGCCCCATCGTCGAGGTGATGTTGATGATGCTGCCCCCGCCGGAGTGCTCCAGCATCAGCGGGACTGCGGCGATAGTCAACGCGTGGGCGGTGGCGACGTTGAACGTGAACGCGCCCTTGAGGTCTTGCGTCGAGGTGGTGAGCAGCCCATTGGGCATGGTGCCGCCGACGTTGTTGACCACGATGTCGAGTCGCCCGAACGCCTCGATCGCCTTCGAGGCCAGCTCGGCGGTCGCTTCGGGCTGAGCCAGGTCGGCGGTGACGATGTGGGCGCGCCGGCCCGCGGCACGGACTTTTTCGGCGACGGCCTCTAGTTCGGATTGGGTGCGGGAGGCGATGACGACGTCGGCGCCGACGTCGGCGAACGCCAGCGCGATGGCCGCGCCAAGACCACGCCCGCCACCGGTGACGACGGCGACTTGGTCGTCGAGTCGGAATTTGTCCAGGATCACGGGCGTCACCGTAACAAGGCTCCGACGGTCACGGAACCCTATTTCTGAAACACGTTCTAGTTTATTCGTTGAGAAGACGACGAGCGGCCGCACCTACTTTCGGAGGCACCGGGAAAAAGGACACCGCTGTCTACCCCTCCTCGAGGAGCACGTTGCCGTGGGCTGCTCTCTACCGCCGTTGCTACTGGTACCTCGAGCCGGTTCCTCGAGCACGGACAGGCCGGACCGTTCGCCATCGACCGAAAACAACTGCCGGCAGATGATGTCCTACCCGAAGGCGCGGCGCGACCACTCCACTCCGTACGACGATGGCGGAAAAGTGCCAGTCGGCAGCTACACGAATACGACCCGGCTGGACAGCGCACGCTTTCGGCCGTGCATGGATGTCAGCCCCCGCGGCTATAATCGAATGTATGTTCGAATCAACGAAGACTGCGATCGCGGGTGAGTCGAGTGCGTTGCTCGATCAAGCCGTTGCCGCGGCGCGTGCGGAGGCGCAAGCCACGGGCCGGCGGCTCAACGTGATCGCCGATCTGATGCGGATGTGGTACCGCCAGCACGGTGACCCCGCGGAGTGGGTGGTCGACCTGTGGGACGCGATGGCTGCCGAACTGGCTGCGGCCCTTCGGATCAGCCGCGGGTTGGCGTCGAGGTACATGAGTGACGCGGAATTGATACGCGAGCGTCTTCCCAAAGTCGGGGAGTGCTTGGCGGCCGGCGACATCAACTACGCCATGTTCAACGTGATCGCTCATCGCACCGCGCTGATAACCAGCGAGAAAGCGTTGGCCGAGGTTGACGCGCAATTGGCGTCGCGGGCACCTCGGTGGCCTTCGTTGACGCGCGGCAGGCTGGCGATGCGGGTCGACGCCATCGTGGCGCAGGTCGACCGCGATGCGATTCGCCGGACCGACAGAGAGGTCAAAGACCGCTACCTGAATGTGTCGAAGTCCCTGTCGGGCATCGCCGAGGTGCGCGGCAACGTATTCGCCAGCACCGCCCTCGCTTTGGATCGCCGGCTGGACGAACTGGTGGGCACGGTGTGTGCCGCCGACCCGCGAACACGTGCGCAGCGGCGGGCCGACGCACTGATGGCGCTGGTGACGGGCGCCGACCGGATGGCCTGCACGTGCGGGGATTCGGAGTGCGTCAAGACGCGCGGTCGCACGCGTGACCGCAATGTGGTCATTCATGTGGTTGCCGAACGGGCCAGCATCGAGGGCACCAAAACGGCTCCCGGCTACATGGCCGGGGCGGACGAGCTCATACCGGCGCAGGTGATCGCCGAGCTGGCCAGGTCGGCAACGTTGCGGCCGTTGGCTTTTCCGGTGGCTGCCGAACCCCGGTATGTACCGTCGGCAAAGCTCGCCGAGTATGTGCGGTGCCGCGACTTGACCTGCCGCGCGCCCGGGTGCGATGTGCCGGCGACTCGATGCGATATCGACCACACCACTCCGCACGCCGACGGCGGCTTGACGCATGCATCCAACTTGAAGGCGCTCTGCCGAAAACATCACCTGCTCAAGACGTTCTGGGGCTGGCACGATCAGCAGCTGGCCGACGGCACGGTGATCTGGACGCTGCCGTCAGGTCAGGTCTATGTGACCAGTCCCGGTAGCGCGATCCTGTTTCCGGCGCTCGTCGTGCCCACCGGTGATCTGCCCGAAGCTCCGTCAACGCCCGATGTCCGCCGTGGTGAGCGCGCGGCCATGATGCCGACCCGTCGGCGCACCCGGAAGCAGGAGCGGGCGCAGCGAATTACTACTGAGCGCAATAAAAATCGAAACGACAGGCTGACTCGACAACGCGCTTCCCGCTGGGCCCGCGCATCGTCGGATGAACCGCCGCCGTTCTGATTACATCAGCGGTGGAAAGGGATCGAGCCAACTCATTGATGACGTCTGCGCGGCGAGCGGCGGTCCGGTCATTGGGCTCGGGCCGCGCACCGACCCATGCCATCCATCTGAGCAATGGTGGCCCTCATGTGGTCCTAAGCGTTCTTGCGCCTGGCCGCGGTCTTTTTGGCCGGGGTCTTCTTCGTCGGTGTCTTCTTGGCTACGGCCTTATCGGAGCGCGCCTTGACGCTGGCCTCCAGTTTTGCCAACAGGTCGGAGACGTCCTCGGTCTCGTCGAGATCCTTAGGCTGCTCTTCGGCGGTAAATGCCTCGCCGCCTTCAAGTTTGGCCTGCACCAACTCCCGCAGCTGGGCCTGGTAGTCGTCGTGGTAGCGGTCCGGGTCAAAGTCGTCGGCCATCGAAGCGACCACCTGAGCAGCCATCTTCAGCTCCGCCGGCTTGACCTCGACCTTCTTGTCCAGCACCGGGAAATCGGGATCGCGGATCTCGTCCGGCCACAGCAGCGTGTGGATGACCATCACCTCACGCTTGCTGAAATCCTTGACCCGCAGGGCGGCAAGCCGGGTCTTATTGCGCAACGCGAAATGCACGATCGCCACCCGGTCGGCCTGGGCCAGCGTTTTCGCCAACAGCACATAGGATTTCGTGGACGTGCCATCAGGCTCGAGAAAATAGCTCTTGTCGTACATCATCGGGTCGAGCTCGCTGGCCGGCACGAACTCCAACACCTCGATCTCGCGGCTGCGCTCCTCGGGCAGCGTCGCGATGTCGTCGTCGGTGATCACCACCATCTGGCCGTCGTCGGATTGATAGGCCCGGGCGATGTCGCTGAACTCGACGACTTCCCCGCAGGCCTCGCACACCCGCTTGTAGCGGATGCGGCCGTTGTCCTTGGCGTGCACCTGGTGGAATTTGATGTCGTGGTCCGCGGTGGCGCTGTACACCTTGACCGGGACGTTGACCAACCCGAACGAGATCGAGCCCTTCCAGATCGAACGCATGTTGTCAGTATGCCCACCCAGCCAGCCGGCTACGCGTCTATCGCCGTTGCGCCGCGGCGGTGAGCGCGGCCCGATCCGGCAGGTCAGCGCCCGGTCGCGCCACGGTCAGCGCCGCGGTGGCGCTGCCGGCCTCCAACACCTGGGTCAACGTATTGACGTCGATCGCCGCCAACTCCGGGCGTCGCTCGGCGCCCAAGAGGCCGATATCCCACAGCGCATCGAGTAGGCCCACCATGAACGAGTCACCCGCGCCGACGGTGTCGACCACCCGCACTGCCCGGGTCGGCACGCGGGCCGCACCGGCCGCGCAGACCGCCATCGCGCCCTGGTCGGCCAATGTCACCACCACCATCGCGGGCCCCAACGCCAGCCAGCTGTGCGCACTCTGCTCGGGCGAGCGATCGGGGTCGAGCCAGTACAGGTCTTCTTGACTGACTTTCACGACATCGCTGCGCGAGACCAGATATTTGATCCGTTGACGGGCCAGTCGCCCGTCGGCAATCAACGACGGCCGCACGTTCGGGTCGAAGCTCACCGTCGCCGCCGGGTGGTAGGCGTCGACGAGCGCGGCCACCGCACAGCATCCAGGTTCCTGCACCGCGGCAATGGATCCGGTGTGCACGAGAAGTGGCGATGCGACCGTCGGCGTGCAGTCCAGCTGCCAGTCCACATCGAACTCGTACTCGGCCGACCCGTCGGCGGCGACAGTCGCTCGCGCGGTGCACGTCCGATCGGCGGAACGGCTTCCCGGGACGAGCTGCGCGCCTGAAGCATTGACGTACGTCTCGATGCGCTGGCCGTACGGGTCGTTGCCGATTCGAGTCAAGAAGTCGACGTCTCGGCCCAGCCGGCCCAGTCCGACGGCGACGTTGAGCGGGCTGCCGCCGACATGCTCGTCGCGGCCGACGATGTCGATCAGCGATTCGCCGATCACCAGCCCGCGGCTCATTGCACCAACTCCGCCAACGTCGCGCGGGCTCCCCTGCGGTGCAACGAATCCAGTGCCCAGCGGTAGGCCTCGACGAACCGTTGCTGCTGGGCCAGATCCGCGAACAGCGCGGTGATTTCGAGGAACGCGCAGGCGTTCTCGCGCTGCGACCGGGCGATCGGCACGAGCGAATCCGCCAACTGGTCGAGCACGTCGTACGGTTCGCCCGATTCGTCGATGCCCTCGGCGTAGCGGGCCCAACTGGCTACCGCCGCCGACGCCATGGCGACCGGTCGGTCGTTGATTAGGTTGTCGCGGATCACCGGGAACAGCCACTGCGGGATGCGGTCTGAGGAGTAGGCGCAGATCCGCGCGACGGTGTCGCGTACGCCCGGGTTGGCGAACCGCTCGATCAGCGTCTGCCCGAATTGATGGAGGTCGATCCCGGGCACCGGCGGCAGCGTCGGGATGGCCTCGTTCTCGAAGTAGCGGCGCAGGTAGGTGGCGAACAGCGGATCCCGTGCCGCGTCGTGGACGAACTCGAAGCCGCACAGGTGGGCGAAGTAGCACAGGCACTGATGTCCCGCGTTGAGCATGCGCAGCTTCATCAGCTCGTAGGGACGCACATCGTCGACCACCAGCACGCCCGCCTGTTCCAGCGGCGGCCGGCCGTCGGCGAAGTCGTCTTCGATCACCCAGGCGCTGAACGACTCGGCCAGCACCGGCCATCGGTCGTCGATATCGAAGGCGCGTCGCACTTCCGCGGCCGTCGCCAAAGTCGTTGCCGGGGTGATGCGGTCGACCATCGAACACGGAAACCGGGCATGCTCGCCCACCCACCGGGCCAATTCGGGATCGACGCCTTCGGCTCTGGTCAGCACGGTACGTTTAGCGACTTCGCCGTTGTGCTCGATGTTGTCGCAGGAGACGATCGTCGGCGCGCGGATTCCCTGCTTGCGGCGCCTGGCCAACGCGTCGGTGACCAACGCGAATGCCGGTCCGTCGGGGTCGCGGTACCCGCCTTCGGTGACGGTCAGCGAGATGATCCGGGTGGCCGGCGCGGCAAGCACCGCCAACGCCGCCTCCAGCTCGTCGGGGGCGTAACGGTAGTCGATGATCGAGCCGATCAGCTGCGCATCGCGGGTGCCGTCGGGGTGCTCCAGGATCAGCGTGTAGAGCCCGTCCTGACCGTTGAGGACGTCGCGGATGGTCCGGTCGGCGGGCATCACCCCCACCCCGCAGATGCCCCAGTCCTTGGCCAGGCCCTGCTGTAGCAGCGAGTTCAGGTAGGCGGCCTGATGAGCGCGGTGAAAGTGGCCGACACCGATGTGTGCGATCCCTACACTGACGCTGCTGCGGTCATATGTCAGCGCGTCGACCGGTTTCGCTGTGCAACGGTGGCCCTGCTCGGCAGACACACACCTCACGATACGACGCCGACTCGGTCAACGCCGCGTTGCGGCGTAGGTTGACAAGCATGTCTTCGCGGGTGAAGTTGACGAACGCCGACAAGGTGTTATACCCCGCCACCGGGACCACCAAAGCCGACGTATTCGACTACTACGCGCGAATTTCCGCGGTGATGCTGCCGCATATTGTCGGCCGTCCGGTCACCCGGAAGCGCTGGCCCAACGGCGTCGAGGAGTCGTCGTTTTTCGAAAAGCAGTTGGCCACTTCGGCGCCCGACTGGTTGCCGCGCGGCGACATCGCTCACCGGTCCGGCACCACGACGTATCCGATCATCGACAGCGTGGACGGCCTGGCCTGGATCGCCCAGCAGGCCGCGTTGGAAGTCCATGTGCCGCAATGGCGTTTCGAGGCCGTGTGGACAACCAAAGGCGAACAGCTCAAACCCGGCCCGGCCACCCGGCTGGTCTTCGACCTCGATCCGGGCGAGGGTGTGACGATGGCACAGCTCGCCGAAGTGGCTCGGGCTGTCCGCGATATGATCGCCGACATCGGGCTCACCACGTTTCCGCTGACCAGCGGGAGCAAGGGAATGCACCTCTACAGTCCGCTGGACGCACCGGTGAGCAGCCGCGGTGCGGCGGTGCTGGCCAAACGCGTCGCGCAGCAACTGGAAACGTCGATGCCCACGTTGGTCACGTCCACCATGGCCAGAAGCGTGCGGGCGGGCAAGATATTCGTCGACTGGAGCCAGAACAACGGATCGAAAACCACGATCGCGCCGTATTCGCTGCGCGGACAGCCATATCCGACCGTCGCCGCGCCGCGCAGTTGGGATGAACTCGACGACACCAAGCTTCGCCAACTGCGCTACGACGAGGTGCTCGAGCGGGTCGAACGCGACGGAGATCTGCTGGCCCCGCTGGACGCTGACGCCCCTGGCCCTGACCGGCTGGCCAAATACCGCAGCATGCGCGATGCCGACAAGACGCCGGAACCGGTGCCGATCGCTAAACCAGTTACCGGCCAGGGCAATAGCTTTGTCATCCAGGAGCATCATGCTCGCCGGCTGCATTACGACTTTCGCTTGGAACGCGACGGTGTCCTGGTGTCGTGGGCGGTGCCGAAGAATCTGCCGGAGACCACCGCGGCCAACCATCTGGCGGTGCACACCGAGGACCATCCGCTGGAGTACGGCAGTTTCGAGGGGACGATCCCGAAAGGAGAGTACGGCGGCGGCACGGTGACCATCTGGGATTCCGGCACCTACGACACCGAGAAGTTTCGCGATGACGAAGTCATCGTGACCCTTCATGGACGGCGAATAGAAGGCCGCTACGCGCTGATTCGGACCGACGGCAACCAGTGGCTGGCTCATCGGATGAAAGACCAGCACGTCTTCGACTTCGACGCGCTGGCACCGATGCTGGCAACGCATGGTTCGGTGGCGAATCTGTCGGCCTCGCAGTGGGCGTTCGAGGCCAAGTGGGACGGTTACCGGATGCTGGTCGACGCCGACCACGGCGAGGTGCGGCTTCGATCGCGCAGCGGACGTGACCTAACTGCCGAGTTTCCGCAATTGCGTTCGCTGGCAGCCGGCCTCGTCGATCATCACGCCGTACTCGACGGCGAGGTCGTCGCGCTCGATGCGGCCGGTGTGCCGCGGTTTTCTGAGATTCAGCACCGGACGCGCGCGACCCGCATCGAGTTCCGGGCGTTCGACCTGTTGTATCTGGACGGGCGATCACTGCTGCGGGCGAAGTACCGCGACCGGCGAAAGCTGTTGGAAACATTGGCTTCAGCCGGTGCTCTGAATGTCCCCGACTTGCTGCCCGGTGACGGCGCCGAGGCACTGGAGTATTCGCGCACCCGGCAGTGGGAGGGTGTGGTCGCCAAAAAGCGTGACTCGACGTACCAGCCGGGCCGTCGTTCGGCGTCCTGGGTGAAAGACAAATACTGGAACACCCAGGAAGTGGTCATCGGAGGTTGGCGGGCCGGCGCGGGGGGACGCAGCGGCCGGATCGGTTCGCTGCTGATGGGCATACCAGGCCCCGGTGGACTGCATTTCGCCGGACGTGTCGGCACCGGCTTCACCGAGCGCGACCTGGACAACCTGAAAACGACGCTGGAGCCGTTGCACGCCAACGAATCGCCCTTCGAGGCAGCGCTTTCCGCTCAAGATGCCAAGGGAGTGACGTTCGTGAAGCCGACCCTGGTCGGCGAGGTCCGGTACAGCGAGTGGACGCCGGACGGCCGGCTGCGTCAACCCAGCTGGAGGGGGCTGCGGCCGGACAAAGAACCCGGTGAAGTGGTCCGGGAGTAGCCGGCGTCGATCGCTTCCAGCAACCCCCGGGTCGCCAGCTCGTCAGCCAACTCGTTGTCGGCGATCCCCGAATGCCCCTTCACCCAAAACCACTCGACCCGGTGGCGCACGCAGGCCTGCTGAAGCCGCTTCCACAGATCGACGTTTTTCACCGGCTGCTTCGCCGCGGTCTGCCAACCATTGCGTTCCCAGCCCAGCACCCACTTGGTGATGCCGTTGCGCACATAGGTGCTGTCGGTGTAGAGGTGCACCGGCACTGGTCGGGTGAGTGCCTCCAGCGCCATGATCGGTGCGGTCAACTCCATCCGGTTGTTGCTCGTCTCGCCGGACTCGCCGCCGCACATCTCGCGGACGTGCTGACGCTGACGCAGCACAGCCCCCCAGCCGCCGGGGCCGGGGTTCGGTCGGCAGCCGCCGTCGGTATGGATGATCACTACGTCTTCGGCGGGGTTGCTCACCCGCCGAGAATAGGCGCTGAATTCATTGCTGTCCCGCACGAGGTGACGCTGATGGCGTGGGATACATGATCTTCAAACTCGACGCGAACACACCGCAATTACCCTGCGACGGGGTTGCTGGCTATGCAGGCGGCATGGTTGGCCAAGCGCGGCTAGAGCTTGACTGCCCGGGTGAATCCGATCGCAGCGGGCGCGCTGTTCTGAGCGTCGGCGTCCAGGGGCGCCAGGCCGGCAGCAGTGAACAGCTCATCGCGCCCAGATCGGGTGGCGTCCCATCCGTGCTGTTGCAGATACGCGGTGACGTCGGTGTGCTCGCCGGGGTAAGTGAGGTCGGGAATGTGCAAATCCAGGCCGTGCTCGTGCCAGCGGGCGCTCAGGATCCGCGCCTGCTGCTCCTGCTCGGGCGTCTGGCTGCGCACTGTGCCGTAGTCGGCAGCGAACCTGCTGCCTGTTGCCGAGAGCGCGGTGATGTCGTCCAGCAGGCGGACCTCGGCCTGCTGCGGCAGAAACCCGATCAGCACGCCCTCGGCCAGCCACGCCGTCGGTTGGCCGGCGTCGAAGCCGGCATCCTGCAGTGCTGCCGGCCAGTCATCCCGCAGGTCGATACCCACGGGCCGGTGTTCCGCGCGGGGCAGCGCGCCCATCTCGGACAGCGTGCGATTCTTGAACGCGATGACCCTGGGCTGGTCGATCTCGTAGATCGTCGTGCCGGCGGGCCAGGACAGCCGGTACGGCCGGGCGTCGAGTCCAGAGGCCACGATCACCACCTGGCGGACGCCAGAGCCGGTCGCTTCGGTGAAACAGTTGTCGTAGAAAAGCGTTCGCGCGGCGAACATGTCGACCATCCGGGGAAAGCCTTCATCGCCGTTGACGTCGGCGAAGTCGAGTTCGCCGCTGGCCACCTTGGTGAAGAGGTTCAGCCCGACGGCGCGCACCAGTGGCTCGGCGAACGGGTCGTCGATCACCGCTTCGGGTCGACGGCTGGCCGCTGCGCGCGCGGCCGCGACCATGGTGGCGGTTGCACCGACGCTGCTCGCCAGATCCCAGCTGTCACGGTCTGTTCTCGCCATGTGGACCCCTCCGAGTCGGCTCCGGGGGCAATGTTAGGCGGCGAGGCTGAACGTTCCCTTACGGTTCGCCAATGACTTGCGCCGACCACGATGCCGAGCGCCGCGACCCGCTGCGTCCGGACACGGCCGCGCTGGTGATCGCCGCTAGGCTTTCGCGATCACGTTCTCGGCGAACATCTCCAGGTTGCGGATCTTGGTTTCCAGCGGTTCGGTGTCCGGTCCGTTGATGTAAGGATTTCGGAAACCGACGATCACGTCAGTGACGCCCGTGTCTTCCAGTCGTTTCACGCCGTCGAGGGTGAAGCCGTCGACCGAGATCACGTGGATCTCGAACCGGCCGGTCTTGCCCTCCTCCTCGCGAAGTTGCTTGACCCGCTTGATGAGTCGGTCGAGTTCAGCTGGGTCGCCGCCGCCGTGCATCCAGCCGTCGGCGCGCGCAGCCCGTCGCAGCGCGGCGTCGGCGTGGCCGCCGATCAGGATCGGGATCGGTTGTGTCGGAGCAGGAGTCATCTTCGTCTTGGGGATGTCGTAGAAATCGCCGTGAAATTCGAAGTAGTCGCCGGTGGTCAGGCCGCGGATGATCTCGATACATTCGTCGATGCGCTTGCCGCGCTTGGCAAATGGGACACCCATCAGCTCGTAGTCCTCCGGCCACGGGCTGGTGCCGACGCCGAGGCCCACCCGGTTGCCGATCAGCGCCGCCAGTGAGCCGGCTTGCTTCGCGACCAACGCCGGCGGGCGGATCGGGAGCTTGAGGACGAAGAAATTGAACCGCAGGGTCGACGTCACCGCGCCGAGAGCGGCGGTCAGTACGAATGTCTCGATGAAGGGTTTGCCGTCCAGGAATTCGCGGTTGCCGTCGGGGGTGTAGGGATATTTCGAATCGGACTCGAACGGGTAAGCCACGCTGTCCGGGATTGTCATGCTGGCGTAGCCGGCCGCCTCGGCGGCCTTTGCCAGCGGAATGTAGAACGTCGGATCCGTCATTGCCTCCGCGTAGCTGAACCGCATACCGTCTCCTCACCTCGGTTTGCTGCGCATACCGGACGAATACTAGGCGCGTCCGGTGGCCGTCGACCACCGGTGCCGATCCGGTACCGCGACACAGATCCGGATGTCAGCGGCAGCCAGCTACGCGCGGATGGCTAGACAACCTGCGACGCCGGCAGCAAGAACGGTGGCGCACCGGCGCCGGCGATCGAGTGCGTGCCCTGCGGCGTCCGCTCGGTGATGCGAGCCGGGGCGCTGCGCCCGCTGACGGTCACGGTCACCGACCGGGCTCGTCTGACCGCATCCGATATCTGACCGAAAACTGTTCCCTGCCAATGGTAGTGACCGTCGATCGGTTCGATATGGCCGGTCAGCAGAACCTGCACCTGCTCGGAGCTGTTGTCGACGGTCAGTGTTGCCGGACCTTGGTAGGTGTCTTCGTCCGCGCCGCCGGCCGACGAAAGGTCGAAGGCAGAGGCGTCGACGTGCCACGTCGGCCGGCGCAGGTGAACCCGCTCGTTGAAGACACTTTGCGCGCTGCGGCGGACTTCGATGCGGCTGTGCCGGCCCATCAGCTGCAGGCATTCGACGACGTAGCGCATCGATGCCGCGACATGCGGCCCGGTGACGGTGAAGTAGTTCGGGAAACCGTGCATCGCGAGACCGAGGTAGGGCTCGGCGCCATCGACCCAGGCCTGCTGGATGCTGATGCCGCGGGCACCCACCAACGTGTCGTGCGGCAGCCCGGCTCGCACCGCGAACCCGGTGCCGTAGACGATTGCGTCGGCGTCGTGATGGCGGCCGTCGACGGTGCGAATGCCGACCGCGGTCACCTCTTCGATCGGCCGGGTGATCACCTCGATGCGGCGACCCCGGGTGAATCCCAGGGTGCGTCGCAGCCGCTGGACTGAGCGCCGTGGTGCAAGCGGGAAGACCTTGATCGTCGCGCCCGCCCCGGCCATCTGTTCGATCAGCTCGCCGGCCCTGGAGTCGGCGCCGATGACGGCGATCCTGGTGCCGGCCGGGTCGAAGAAGGCGGAGGGCGTGGCTGCGTGCATCGCGGAACCACGAAAGTCTCTGCGGCCCGACAGGTCAGGAAGCAGCGGCACCAACGGTGATGCGCAGGAGACCACCACGCGGCCGTGGCAGGTGTTGCCGTCTTCGGTCGTCAGCGTCCAGGTGTCGGTGGCGTCGTCGAATACCGCGCTGACCACCTCGCGGTCGAAGATCACGAAGTCATGGATGCCGGCGGCCAGCAACTCGGTGGCGGCAGCACCGTTGCCGACCAGGACGACGTCGTGGATCCGCTCGGTCATAGGAACTTGGTGCGCGTCCAGCCGCGGCGCGCCAACGGGCCCATCAAGCCGACCTCGTCGAGAAACTCCGCCAACGGTTTGAAGCCGGCTACCTGCACGTCGTGGCGGTGCGGGCTGCTGCGCGCGAGCCGACGGGCCTGACGCGCGTCCATTCCGGCGCGCGCGTAGGGGACCTTGTTGGTGAACAGGTAGCGAAAGAACCAGCCGCCCAGCCCGTTGACGTTGCCGACGAACCACCGCTCCGCCCGTCGCATCTGCGGTGCCCGCTTACGCAGGCCGTCACGTGCGAACTGGATGTGGCGGGCCTCTTCGGTGACGTGAATTCGCATGAGCCGCTGGATGATCGGCTGCAGTTCCGAGTCGTCCAACATCTCGCGTTGCAGGGAGTCGAAGATCTCTTCACCGATCAACGCGGCCATCCAGAGCACCGAGCCGCGGAAGAAGAACGGCAGGGTGTTGATGATCATCCGGTGGTAGAGGCGAGGGCGCACCGGTTTGGCGCCAACCCGCTCGATGGCTTTGCCGAACATCACCATGTGCCGGGTTTCATCGCCGAGTTCGGTCAATGCGTAGTGGGTGGACCGGCTGGTGGGGTCCTTGTGCATGATCTTGCGCAGCAGCGCCTGGTTCAGGATGTTCTCAAACCAGATGCCGGCGGACAGGGTGTTGACCAGTTCTTGGCGGGACAACTCGATCTGTTGCGCGCGAGTCATGTTGTCCCACATCGGTGTTCCGTACAGGGACACGATCTGGGGCGGCAGGTAGAACTTGTCCGGGTCCAGGGGTGCGTCCCAGTCGATATCGACGACCGGCGCATAGGACTTCTTGACCGAACCCTTGAGCAATCGGTCGGCGAAATCCTCGCGACCGCGTCCCGCAGGCTTCACCGCACTAGTCATGGCTGAGGCTCCTTCGTCGGCGTTACTCAGACGGTAAGGAGCGCGCAGAAAGAAGTCAATACCGGCGGTACCGGATACTTGCCGACTCGGATGGTGGCACGGCGCTCTGCAGGATGCAGATCGCGCCAGCGTCGCAGCATGCAGGTAGTACGTTCACCCCATGGCAGCTTTCGTCGTCCGCGCCGCGGTCACCGGGTTTGCGCTCTGGGTGGTCACCAGGGTCGTCCACGGGCTGAGCTTTGTCGGCGGTGACACCCGCCTGCAGCGGATCGGCATCATCTTCGTCGTCGCGGTGGTCTTCGGTCTGGTCAACGCCTTCATCAAGCCTGTCGTACAGATTCTGTCGATCCCGCTCTACATCCTGACGCTGGGTCTTTTCCACATCGTCGTCAACGCCCTGATGCTCTGGATCACCGCCCGGATCACCGCGGACACCACCCACTGGGGCCTGGCCATCGACCACTTCTGGTGGACGGCGATCAAGGCCGCCATCGTGCTGTCGATCGTCAGCTGGTTCCTGTCGCTGGTCGTTCGCCCCGCCCGGCGCTGACCGGCACACTGGAGCTATGCCCGAACTGCCCGAAGTCGAGGCACTGGCCGACTACCTGCGCCAACACGCCGTCGGCAAGACCGTCGGCCGCGTCGACGTCGCCGCGCTCTCGGTGCTCAAGACCTTCGACCCGCCGATCGACGCCCTGCACGGCCTGACCGTCACCGGCGCCGACCGGTGGGGCAAATACCTCGGCATGCGGGCCGGCGAGCTGTTCCTGATCACCCATCTGTCCCGGGCCGGCTGGCTGCGCTGGTCGGACAAGCTGTCCGCCGCGCCGCTCAAGCCCGGCAAGGGGCCGATCGCGTTGCGTGTGCACCTGGGTCTGCCCGGCGAAGGACCGGGATTCGACCTCACCGAGGCGGGCACCCAGAAGCGGTTGGCGGTGTGGATCGTCGACGATCCGGGAAAAGTCCCCGGCATCGCCGCGCTCGGGCCTGACGCGCTGCAACTGTCCGTCGAGGATCTCGCTCAACTGCTGGCCAAAAACACCGGCCGGATCAAGTCCGTCCTCACCGACCAGAGAGTCATCGCCGGTATCGGAAACGCCTACAGCGACGAGATCCTGCACGTCGCCAAGCTGTCGCCGTTCGCGACCGCGGGGAAACTCAACGAGGCCCAGCTCGCCGCCCTGCACGACGCCATGTCGTCGGTGCTGTCCGACGCGGTGTCGCGATCGGTGGGACAGCAGGCCGCCATCCTGAAAGGCGAAAAGCGTTCCAGCATGCGGGTACACGCCCGCACCGGCTTACCGTGCCCGGTCTGCGGTGACACCGTTCGCGAAGTGTCATTCGCCGACAAGTCGTTTCAGTACTGCCCGACCTGCCAGACCGGAGGCAAGGTGCTGGCCGACCGGCGAATGTCGCGTCTGCTGAAATAGCCGCATGACGCGACAGAACATCCTCATCACCGGAACCAGTTCCGGCCTGGGTGCCGTGAGGCCGCTGTCGCTGGCCGATCGGTTCGCCTGACTTCTCGCCGAACGTGAAACCAGTGCGAGATTTGGCAGGCAGACTCGCAACAGCTTCACGCTCGACGCCCGCTTACTCCCGCTTAGTCCGTCCGGCCCCGCTCGCTGCGATACCGGCGGACCAGAGCATCGGTCGAACTGTCGGATTGCTCTGCCGGAGAGCCGTCTTCGGTCAGCACCGGCAGTAGTTGTTTGGCCTGTGTCTTACCCAACTCGACGCCCCACTGGTCGAACGAGTCGATGCCCCAGATGACGCCTTCGGTGAAGACCTGATGCTCGTAGAGCGCGATCAGCTGGCCTAGTACCGACGGCGTGAGGCGGTTCGCCAGGATCGATGTGGTCGGCCGGTTGCCCGGCATCACCTTGTGCGGCACCACATCTGCATCCGTGCCGTCGGCGGCGATCTCCTCGGCGGTCTTGCCGAACGCCAGCACCTGGGTTTGGGCGAAGAAGTTGCTCATCAGCAAATCGTGCATGCTGCCGGTGCCGTCCATGGTGGGCAGGTCATCGGTGGGCTGACTGAAGCCGATGAAGTCCGCCGGCACCAGGCGGGTGCCTTGATGAAGGAGTTGGTAAAACGCATGCTGGCCGTTAGTACCCGGCTCGCCCCAGAAGATTTCACCGGTGTCGGTGGTGACTGGGCTGCCGTCGGCGCGGACCGACTTGCCGTTGGACTCCATGGTCAGCTGCTGCAGGTACGCGGCGAAGCGGGCCATGTCGTTGGAGTACGGCAACACCGCACGCGCCTGCGCGCCGAAGAAGTTCGAGTACCACAGTCCGATCAGGCCGAGCAGCGCCGGCCCGTTGGACTCCAGCGGCGCGGTGCGGAAATGCTCGTCGACGATGTGAAAGCCAGACAAGAAGTCCGCGAATGCTTCTCGGCCGATGACGGCCATCACCGAGAGCCCGATCGCCGAGTCGACCGAGTACCGTCCACCGACCCAGTCCCAGAACCCGAACATGTTGGCGGTGTCGATGCCGAACTCCTCGACCAGTTTCTCGTTGGTCGAGACGGCCACGAAGTGCTTGGACACCGCGTCGTCACCGAGTGCATCGGTCAGCCAGCGCCGCGCCGCGGTGGCGTTGGTCAGGGTCTCCAACGTGCTGAAGGTCTTGGATGCGATAATGAAAACCGTTGTGGCGGGGTCTAAATCGGACAGCTTGGCGATCAGATCGGCAGGGTCGACGTTGGAGACGAACCGGGCCGAGACGCCGGCGTCAGCGTAGTGCCGCAGCGCCTGGTACACCATCACCGGGCCGAGATCCGACCCGCCGATGCCGATGTTGACGACGGTGCTGATCTTCTTACCGGTGGCGCCGGTCCATTCGCCGTTGCGCAGCCGGTCGGTGAAATCGCCCATTCGATCCAGCACCTCGTGGACATCGGCGACCACGTTCTGCCGGTCGACGGTCAGCGAAGCGTCGCGCGGAAGCCGTAGCGCGGTGTGCAGCACGGCGCGGTCTTCCGAGACGTTGATGTGCGCCCCGGCAAACATCGCGTCGCGGTGCTGCTCGAGGTGGGCCGCGTGCGCGAGGCCGATCAGCAGTTTGAGGGTGTCGCGGTTGAGGCGGTGTTTGCTGTAGTCGATGTAGAGGTCGCCGACGGTGAGGTTGAACTCGCGACCGCGAGCGGGGTCTTCGTCAAAGAGTGTGCGCAGATGCGTTCCGCCGATCTGTCGGTGGTGCTGCTGCAGCGCACTCCATTCCGGGGTCGCTGAAATGTCGGGAATTTGTTCAACCGCAGTCATCCCTCGACCCTAGTCAAGTCGGCCAGGGTGGCGCGCAAGTCGAGGTGAACGGGCGGCGCGAAGGTCGGATCAGTGACCGAGACGGCCGCGGCCCAGCCTGAGCAGCAGCATGGCCAGGTCCTTGCCCTCGGGGCCGAGTTCGCTGTAGCGCTCGATGACCTGCATTTCGCGGCTGTGCACCAGCC
>Ga0209012_1000784_pt1 | contig 39109 bp, 33 predicted proteins | sample RS3BMetagenome_FD_184735 | JGI IMG/M metagenome (GOLD analysis project Ga0209012, IMG submission 184735) | Ferric oxide microbial mat and aquatic microbial communities from Rainbow Spring, Yellowstone National Park, USA - RS3B (SPAdes) (version 3) ...
CCCCTCTCCATCGCCATGGAGAGGGGAGGACAAGGGCATTTTCCCCTCTCCACCTCGACGGTGGAGAGGGGCGAGGGGTGAGGCAGCCCCGGGCGACGCATCATATCGGGAAGTTGTTGTTTAACCAGTCCTTAGTCAACACGATTGCGGGCGCTGCGTCGCCCGGTGGCGGGGGAATCCAGGGTCGTAGCCAGCCCAGGTGAACTGACACATCCAGTCTTACACCCTCATTAGGAACTGGTGTTTAGAACTCAATTGCGTGCTTACTTGGGTGCTTGCAAACTGGTATACTTGTTAGCGGTCAATGAGAGGAGGTGATGTCGCGATGGGGCATGCGCCACTGAAAGTGCAACTGGAAAGAGACAGCGAGCTAGCGGTCGCTATCAGCCGGGCGCTACGCAGCGGCCAGTCTATCCTTGTGGACACCGGGGATACCATGTACTTCATGTCAGTTGAAGAAGTGATCGAGAAGGGAAAGAGGCCAACCGAGGAGCAGGTGAAGCGTTCCCGCGAGGGGATACTGAAAGCCTCGGGGGGCTGGCAAAACCTGGATACAGAGGCGTTCAAGATGTACATCGCCAAACGACGTCGAACTGCAAGCCGTCCTTCGGTCTCCTTATGAGCGGCTACCTGATAGACACCGATTGGATTGTGGATGTCTTGAAAGGACAGACGCTGGCGACCCAGACGCTTCTTGAGCTTGCCCCCCAGGGGCTTTCGGTGAGCCTCATCTCCTATGGAGAGCTATACGAAGGTGCATATTACGCACGGGATCCGAAGGGCTCTCTCACCAGTGTCCAGGTTTTCTTGGAAGGCAAAGACATCCTTCCCCTCACGACGGAGATTACGGAGCGATTCGCGGTGGTCCGGGGCGGACTACCAAGACGCCTACGGAATCAGGTCGGCGATATGGACCTTCTGATTGCCGCGACTGCTCTCACCCATAATCTCACGCTCCTCACCCGAAACATCAGGGATTTCGAGAACATTCCGGACCTTTCAATCTATCACGCGAACTAAACACCTTCCGTTACGCCAATCCTCCGAAAACGGCACGATCAGTCCAGGCATGCTAATCCCCACGCGCCCCACTGCGCTCCGAACGCCACCCGGGAGGAAGCTCAATGGCCAGCCCCTCGCCCCGGCGCCCGAACCTGCTGTACATTCACTCCGATCAGCACAATCCGGCGATTATCGGCTGCTACGGCGATGCTGTCGTCCAGACGCCGAATCTCGACCGCCTCGCCTCGCGGGGAGTCCGCTTCGAATCGGTCTACTGTCCCTCGCCGCTTTGCGTGCCGTCGCGCATGGCGATGCTCACCGGGCGCTTCCCCTACGAGAATCGCGTCTGGACGAACGATCACATCCTCGACTCGGCGATTCCCACCCTGGCGCACGCCATGGGCGCGGGTGGCTACACGCCGGTCCTGATCGGCCGCATGCACGCGGTCGGATTGGACCAGCTGCACGGCTACGCCGAGCGCCTCGTCGGCGACCACGGGCCGAACTATCCCGGTGGGCGGGGGGTCGACCACGGCATGCTTCACGGAACGGCTGGACCCGCTCGGATAAGCCTTCAGAAGTCCGGTCCGGGCCAGAGCGCCTATCAGGTCCACGACGAGTACGTCACCGCGGCCACGGTCGACTATTTGAATCGCCTGGGCGTCGCCAAACGCTCCGGACAATCTCCGGAGCCTTTCTCGCTTTCGGTCGGATTCATGTTGCCCCATCAGCCGTTCGTCGCGCGCCGGGAAGACTACGAAATCTACCGCGGCAAGGTCGGTTTGCCGCGCCATCCCGCTACCAGTTCCGACCTCCAGCATCCTCATCTGCGGGAATGGCGGCGAACGACCGGAATCGAAGACGTCCCGACCGACGAAATCGTTCGCGCGCGCACCGCGTACTACGGACTGGTGACCGCGCTGGACCGCCTGATCGGCCAGATTCTCGACGCGCTGCGGGCGAACGATCTGGAAGACGACACGCTGGTTCTCTACACTTCCGACCACGGCGAACAGTTGGGCGAGCACGGCCTCTGGTGGAAGCAAACCTTCTACGAGGACTCGGCGAAGGTGCCGGCGATTCTTGCCTGGCCCGGTCGGGTATTGCCGGGAACCCGAACCGAGCGCGTGGTTAGTTCGCTCGACCTAAACGCGACGATGCTCGACGCGCTGGGCGCTCCGGCCTTGCCGGCTTCCCACGGACGCAGCCTCCTGCCCCTGCTGCTCAATCCGAATTCTCCCTGGGACGATACTGCGTTCTGCGAATACTGCACCGACGAGGGCGCGTTCCAGCGGATGATCCGGCGCGGCCCCTGGAAACTGAACTACTATCACGGCCAGGAGCCGCAACTCTTCAACCTCGCCGAAGATCCCCACGAACTGCGCGACCTTGCGAGCGACCCCGGCCGCCAACGCCTCCGCGCCGAGCTAATCGACGAAGTCCTGCGCGGCTGGGATCCGGTCGCCATCGCGTCGGACCTGGCCTTGCGCCGCGCCGAATCGGCAGTCTTCCGAGATTGGACCGCGAAAGTGCAACCGCCGGATCAGTACCGCTGGCCGCTCTTGCCGGAGATGGATTATTTGGACGAGGAGGAAGGAGACAGGAGATAGGAGTCAGGAGACGGGGCACGGGGTTCGGTTTCATTGTCAGACTGGTGCCCCTTCCGGATGGGGGTTTTGGGGAACCTCGCAATTTGGTCTTTTCAAGTTCGGTATGGCTGAACACCAATGCCGAATACCGGTCCCCGCGGACGGTCGCGCGTGACCCGGCCGGTGAGGATCCGTCGCCGCCTTCAAAGGCGGGCGTAGGGCGGGAGGCGCTAAAGCGCCCGGATTGAGGGCTTCAGCCCGAATCCGTCTGCGCCCGCCTTTGAAGGCGGCGACGGAAACCCGTTCCATTCTGGACTCCGCTCTCATTGTAAACGAGGGAAAGGTGGCCGTGCTATGGAACCAATCGTCGCCACGTGTCCAGTTCTGGAGCCGCCGAATTGGGCGGTTCTCGAACGACAGTTGATCGACACCCTCGACCGCTCGGTCGAGCCTTTTCTCGCGAAGTACAACCGCGAGGACGGCAGCCTGATCTGGCGCGACCACTTTCCCGGTCGCGACGGCGCCGACGACTTCTACGAGAGCTGCTACAACTGGCCGCTCCTCTACGTCCTGGGCGGCGCTAGTCGTCTGCTGACACTCGGCCGCCGAGAGTGGGACGCGATCACCCGACAGCTAACCGACCTCGGCCACCTGCGAGCGGAATACGAGCGCGGCTACGACTGGTTCCACCAGGGCGAGGCGAACCTCTACTTTTACTTTCTCGGCCTGGCGGATCCCGCCGACTCGACGTACCTCGCTCGGGCGCGGCGTTTCGCCGGACTCTACCTGAACGAAGATCCCGCCGCGGCGAACTACGATCCGGAACATCGGATCATTCGCGCGCCCCACAACGGGAGCGCCGGACCGCGCTGGGGGTTTGGCGACGGAGCGCCGACCTATGGCTGGTCGGCGGGGATGGCTCGGTATGGCTTACCTTACACCGACGTGCCCGGGGTTCGCAGCTACGACGATCTCAAAGATCCCGCTCTGGCCCGGCGCATGGGTGAAGCGATGCAGACGCGCATGGGGCGGGGCGACGTGGTGGGCAATCTCGCCGCGACGAGCCTGATTGCTAACGCCTACCTCCTCACCGGCGACGAGAAGTATCGGCGTTGGGTCGTCGACTACGTCGAGGCCTGGGTCGACCGGGCGCGCCAATAGGGGCGATTCGTGAATCGCCCGCCGCCTACCATACGCCACCGAACCTTAACCGAAGGTCACGCGCTCCTCCGTTGGGGGTCTGGGGCGCTCCGCGACAGAGATCGTGGCGATGCGAAGTTCGGTAGGGGCGATTCACGAATCGCCCCTACCGACGCAAAGGCCGGCACCCACGCCGTGCTGAATCGTCTGCCGTCTCCCTCCCCAATCCCCAACCCCCAATCCCTAACCCCCCGCTAATGCGCCACCGAGCCATCCGCGTAGAAGTTAGCGGTGATCTTGTGGGGTCGGTAGGGGAACTTGCTCAGCTTGTCTTCCCGCAATTCCACGCCAATGCCGGGACGATCCGGAACGATCACGTAGCCGCCTTCGCGCAGTGGGGGCTCTTCCATGATCTCGTTGAGCACGTCGGCCGCGACGTGGTTCTCTTGCAGGACGTAGTTCGGAATCGCGGCGCCGAACTGGACGTAGGCGGCAATGTTCACCGGACTGCCCATGAGATGCGGGAAAATGCCGACGAACGACGCCTCCGCCAGAGCGGCGATCTTTTTACACTGGGTGAAGCCGCCGGCCAGCGAGAGGTCCGGACGAACCAGACTCACCGCTTTCGAGGCGATCATTTCGTGAAACTGGTACAGGTTGTACAGCCGCTCGCCGCTGGCAACCGGCAGGTTGGTGTGCTGGGCGACGTAACTCAACGCCTCCAGGCTCTCCGGGGCGACCGGATCCTCGTAATAGAGGATGCGATAGGGCGCCAATTCGCTCGCCAGCGCCACCGCTTCGTTCGGTCGGAGGTTGCGGTGAACCTCGATCCCCAGGTCGACGTCGTAGCCGACGGCTTCCCGAATCGTCTTGATGATCTCGACCGCCGAGCCGATCACCTTCGATGGATCCTCCTTCTCCCAGTCGGCGAAGAAAGGAATCGTTCGCATCGAGGTGTAGCCCGCTTCGAGGTTCCGGGCCGCGCTCTCGGCGCGCGCCGCCAGGGTGTTGCCGGTGACGTTCGCGAAGGTGCGGATCTTGCCGCGACACTTACCACCGAGGAGTTGGTGGACCGGCTTACCCACCGACTTGCCCAGGATGTCCCAGAGCGCGATGTCGATCGAGCTCAGCGCGGCGCTGAGGACCGCGCCCATGAAGTGGGTATCTCGGGAAACGACTTGAAAGTGGTGCTCGATCCGGCTGGGGTCTTTGCCGACATAATATTCGGCCAACTCGTTGATCGCTTCGTAGACCATCTTGTGGTGGGCCCAGAGCCCGGCCTCGCCGGTCCCAATAATCCCTTCGTCGGTGTACACCCGAACCAGCAGGCAGCGATCCACCAGAAACGGTGTGATCTTTTCAATACGCACGCCATCGCCTCCACCTAGAGCGAGGGGCTGGGGATTGGGGCCTGGGGGTAGGGGACAGAGCGACGCTAGGTAACGCGCCTTACCTCACCCACCAGAGCAGCAATTCCGCTCACCGCTGTCATTCTGTCAGCGATGGTAACCGGACCACGCCGGTGGCGTCAACCCAGGCCGCTGGCCCACTCTAACAGGTCCGCCAGTGGCAGTTCGGCAAGCGAGGTCAGAACGCGGTCGGCGTGGTCCAGCGACAGGCGGCGGGTCAGGTCGTTGGGAATCGCGACGCAGAGTAGACCGGCGCGCTTCGCGGCGAGCGTGCCGTTGGGCGAGTCTTCGAAAGCCATCGCCTCGTCCGCGCCGACGCCAAGTCGTTCCAGCGCCTTCAGGTACAGCGCCGGGTCCGGTTTGACCGTCGGCACGTCGTCCGCGCAGGCGAGAGCGTGAAACGAGTCGAGCAGCCCCAACGTTTCGAGGTGGCCGGCCACCCAGGAGCGCGGCGAACTCGACGCGACGGCCAGTCCCATCCCTCGTTCTCGCGCCTCGGCGAGATAGTCGACGACGCCGGGTCGTGGTCCGAGCCGGGCAAGCAGTTCCTGATTGCGCGCCCGGCGGCGTTTCCGAACCGCCTCGCGATCGATCGGCTGGCCCAATTGCCGCTCCAACTCAGCGTACGGATCGAACACCTCGGCCGTGCCGATGCAGGTCGCCCAGAGGTCGAAATCCAACTCGCGACCGTGCTCGGCGTAAATCTCGGACCAGGTTTGAAACTCCGGCCCTTCAGTATCGAGAATCAAGCCATCGAAGTCGAAAATTAAGGAGCGAATCGGGGGTGACACGGAGTTCCTCCGGGCAGGAGATAGGAGTCAGGAGACCGAAGATTGGTCGTGCCCGCTCAACAGCTGAGTTCCTGCCTTAACGATGATTCGTATCAATCGTAAGGCAGACCTGCCCATTTCGCCAGCGCCTTTTCACGCGAGCCGCCAGACAGTATCATGACGGGCGTTACGAGGCGGGACCATCTCCTGACTCCTATCTCCTGACTCCTATCTCCTTACTGGAGGACTGATGCTTCGTCTTGGTGTGATTGGTTATGGACGGCGGATTCAGAGCGTGTTGGGAACGCTCGAAAGATTCAAGGCGGGCACGCGGGTCGTGGCAATGGTCGATCCGCGCTTCGCCCAACTGCAGGACGCGAACCCCGAGAAGCTGGCCGAGGTGACCGGGTACGCGAGCGTTGAACGCATGCTCGACGAGGGAGAGCTCGACGGGGTGATGATCGGCACGCGCTGCAACCTGCACACCCCTTACGCGATCAAGGTTTTAGAGCGCGGCCTGCCGCTCTTTCTGGAAAAGCCGGTCTGCATCGACTGGGAGCAGTGGCAGGCCCTTCGCGACGCGTACCGGAAGTCGACGAGTCCGACGGTCGTCTCGTTCCCGCTGCGGGTCTCTTCGATGTGCGAAACCGCGCGGCAAATCGTCGATAGCGGAGTGATCGGAAAGATCGAGCACGTCCAGGCCGTCAACAACGTGCCTTTCTACTCCGGCGGCTACTACCACGGCTGGATGCGCGACGACTCGCAGACTGGAGGGCTGTGGATGCAGAAGACGACCCACGACTTCGACTACATCAATTCTCTGGTGCGCCAGCGGCCGGTCCGGATCAGCGCGATGGAGTCGAAGACGGTCTTCCGCGGCGACATGCCGGCCGGCCTCCGCTGCGTGGACTGCGCTCGCCAGGACGAGTGTCCGGAGAGCCCGAAGAGCCTTTTCCGCCAGGGAATCACCGACGAGGTGAAGCCGAACGAGTGGCAGTGCAGCTTTGCCGTCGATACCGGTAACCACGACTCCGCGAGCGCGCTCATTCAGTACGCCTCCGGTATTCACGCGGTGTACACGCAGAACTTCTACAGCCGCCGGGGCGCGGCAGCGCGCGGGGTGACTCTGGTTGGCTACCACGGCACGGTGAAGTTCGACTGGTACCAGGACGAAATCGTCGTCCACCACCACCATTCGAACCAGGTCGAGCGGCACCGCTTCGAGAACATCGGCGGCGGCCACCACGGCGGCGATGCCGAGCTCTGCGCCGACTTTATCAAGGTTCTCACCGGTAGCGGCACCTCGCGCGCCACCCTGAAAGAGGGCCTCGAAAGCGCCCAACTCTGCTTGCTCGCGAAGGACTCCTGCCAAACGCAAGCGTTCCAGGAAGTACCGGCGGTGTAGGGGGAGCGAGGAATCCAGAATCCAGGAGCCAGAATTCAGAAGACGCGGTTTCTACGCGCGCGTTCCGGTTTGGTGACGCGCCCAGGCTTGTCCAGCACTGGCGCGGTGACGAACCGCGAGATTTCTTCTGGCTCCTGGATTCTGGCTCCTGGATTCTTCGTTACTGTCCTCCGGCCAGCGTGACGACGTCACCAACCGGAGTACCGCCGAGGGTTTTCACGGGCAAGCGCTGTAAGGTTTTGAGGTCGTACAGACCGATCTGAATTTTGTATGGGCCGGGGGGCAGGTTGGCCGGCATTTGAACGATCATCGTGTCGACGACGGTTTCGCCCGGTAACCAGGCCGAGGTTGGATAGACTCCGCCGGTGGGCTGAGCGTCGGTCTGAGCGACGAGTTTTCCCGCGCTGTCCAGGACGTGAACGAACGCCGTGTAATTGGTCGTCGGCGCGGCCTTGGCGCTCCAGCGCAGGTTAACCCGCAACGCCGTGCCCGGCGCGGGCGTGCCGACGACTTGAGCCGCGTCGAGGACGATTTGATCGCCAAAGACGTTTCCGCTGGCCGGGGCGGCGGATCCGCCGCCGGACGGCAGCACGTTTGGCGGCAGGAGCCAGAATGAACCCAGCACGACCCGAGTAACCGTGTCGCCGTTCGGGCCAACGAACGGCACGCGCTGGTTCGTCGCCGGGTCGAGCAATCCAACCTCGACCCAGTATTGCCCCGGCGGGATGTTGGGTTTCAAAGGGAGATTATCCACCTCGGGAATAATCTGGTCCGGCTGAGTCTGGGTCGGCGAAAACCGTTGCTCGGTCCCGCTGGGATAACTCCAATACTGGTCTTTCGCGTCGTACACATCGACGAATACCACCAGCGGACGACTCGGCTTTCTCGAAACCTGCCAGGCCAGCATGTAGCCGAGGTTGCTCGAACCGGAAATCCGGGTCACCGGCAGGCTCGCCTGAATCAGGCTGGGAATCGGTGATCCGGCCACTCCGGAGCCCTTAGAGTTCGACGCGGACGCCGCCGAACTGCCGGACAGGACGGCCGCCGACAGCACGTCGAAGTTTGAAATCGTGACGCGACCGGTGGCGTTCGGCTGATCGATCAGCGTCACCGTCAACGCGTAGCTTCCGGCGGTTGGTGGCAAGCGAACCGAAAGGGCGAACGACTGCGGAGAAGGAAGGGCCGACGCCGGGATGGGCACGGCGATAATCTCGCCATAGGGCGTCTTATTCGCGCCTTCCCAGTCTAGCTGAAATTCGAGCTGCTGCGTTCCCGGCGCAAAGACGAGGGTCTGCCCGCTGTCGACGCGTTGAATCGACACGCCAATCTGCTCCTGCTGTCCGGCCCCCGCCAGCCCAGTGGAGCGAAAAACCCCCAGGTCCAGTCTCTCGACGTCGGCAACCGGCAAAACCTGATAGACCACGTCGTCGCCAAATCGCGCGACAACGGGCAGGCGCGGCGGCAAGAGCTTCAGTCGGGTTCGTTCGGCGTCGGACAACTCCGCCTGGTGAACGACGACGTAACGAACGCCGAGCCAGCTTAGCGTCGACGTGGCCTGGGACGAAGGGAACGTCGAGAGGTCGGCGACCAGCGAAGGATAGCCCGGGGGAATGAACGAGCGAAAGCCGTCGACCAGCGGCTGATGATCGTAGGTGGAGTAGTACGAGCGAGGACTTTCTCGAAACGCGTTTTCGTCAATCGGCAGTTCCAGCACCGGACTCGGCAGCGGTTGCTTGGCAAGCCAGGCGTACACCGGCGGGACAGCCGCCCCGACCCGAACCGGCGAGATTGGCAAGTTCGGCACTCCTTCGACGACCGCCAACGCCAGGCACGCGACCGCCAGAACCGATCCCACTGACACCCGCTTGCCAGTAAGGCGACGTTCGCCCAGAGCGCCGAGGCCCAACGCGAGACCATCACCGGCCAGGATCGCCAGACCCATCAGGACCAACCCGGCGAAGCGCGGCGGAACGCGCAACGCGGTAAAGCCGGGGAGATATTCAAACAGGATGGTGTAGGGCATGGGAAACGGCAGTTTGAGGGCGGCGCCGCTGCCCGGGTGAAACTCTGGTCCGAACGACAGGATTACGCCGACAATAACCATCACCACCGGCGCGACGACTCGGGTTCGCCGCGAGGCGAGGCCGACGAGCGCGAGGACCACGACGGTAAGGCCCGGGTACAGGTGACGCTCGCCAGCGCCCAGTTGGAGTTGAGGGCGAAAATGCAGAACCAATCGGTCGAGCGGAGCGATCAACGGGAACCGCATAATGTCGGTAGGCGCAAGGTAATTTGCCGGCCAGGCCGAAAAGGCGGTCGCCTCGACCAGGGTACGCTGCAGGTTGAACGCGTGCTCCACGGCGAAGTACGGCAAGACAAACGGAGCCGCCACGGCGGCGCCGAGCAGACAGCAGGCAATGAAAGGCACCAGCCAGCGCGGAGTCAGCCAGGAGCGATCCCGCCCGAGCAATCGAGCAACCACGTAAATCGCGATTCCGATGCCCAGGATGAATGCGTAGTAGAACGAGACCAGCACCTGAAGCACGCAGAAAAGGGCGAATCCCGCCGCCCAACGTAGTCGGTTCTCGCGGAAGTACCGTTCGAAGCACCAGAGGGCGAACGGCGCCCACTGCATCGAAACGTTCGGAATCTGGGCGAGATGATCGAAGCGGTAGGGCGAGAAGCCGTAGAGAACGCCCGCGACCAGCGCGGCCCAGGTCGAATGGGTGCGCTCAGAAACCAGCAGATACATCCCCAGGCCGCCCAGGCCAAAGGTGAGCAGCAACAGAATGTTGTGGGCGAGAATCGGGTTATCGGTTAGCCAGATAACCGGGGCGCCGAGCAGAATACTCGGAACAGTGCTATCGGAGTACGCCAGACTCAGCGGAAACGGGTAGAAGATGTTGCCGCTGTACAGGTGTAAGGGGTCGTGCAGCAACTGGTACGCGCCAAAGCCGAGAACCCAGGCGTACTCGTACGAGTCGCCGATGTCTCGCATGTGATCGGCCAGATGGGCGCTGAGCGGATAGGTGAGGACAAGCGTCAGGACGACAAAGAACCCGACGACGAAGAGGCTCTTGCGTAGTCCCCCGTTCACCGGCTCCGCCGGGAGCGCGTTGTCGTTCGCCGGGGTCGCGGCCCTCTTAGTTCGGGACGGTATGCTGAAGCGCAGCTTCACCTATTTCTCCTGAGCGACCTGAACCGTCCCGAGCGGCACGTAGTCGGTTTTCAGGGGACCATTCTGGTCGTTCGGTTGAAGCCTTTTCAACGTCTGATACTGGTAGAGACCGGCCTGGATCTGGTAGGTTGCGGCCGGCGTGGTATCCGGAATGGCAATGGCGTGGGAATCGGCGACGACGTAGCCGATCTGCCACTTAGATGTCGGGTAGCGATTGTTCTCCGGATAGGAATCGGATTGCGCCACGATCTTCCCCGACTGGTCGACGACGTGGATGAAAACGCTGTAATCCTGGCCAATCTGACCGGTCGCTTCCCAATCCAGAGTCACCATCAGGGTCGCTCCCGGACGCACTGTCGTCGAGGAGACGCTGTAACCGTCTAGCCGAATCGCGGAGCCCGTCGCGTCCGGAAAAGTGATTCGGGTTGAGTGGCCGGGCCGCTCGTCGCCGGCCAGCAACGGCGGATCGAGGCGGTACAGCAGCACCGGCCCCGGCTCGACCTGGCCCACCTTCTGCGCGCCCGCCAACAGAATTGCGCGGTCGCCCTTTTGGATGTTGGTGATCTCCCAGGGGTACGCCAGCAAGTAGATGTGCCCGCCGGCCGCCTGCACCTCGCCGAGCGTTTGGATCAACTCCCGTGGCGTGCCAAGATCATAACGAGCGCTTTCCAGTCCACCGTAGAGGCGCACCGAACCGCTCACCTGCATCGCGAGAACGACAGCCGGTTGCTGAACCTGGGCGCGCGCGAACTCCGCGCTGGTCAGAAAGCCGCGCGCGCCCGCGGCCTGATCGAAGACGTCGTGTCCACCGGAGTACAAAACCGATCCATAGCCAAAAAGAGCGGCTCCGACGGCAAGAATTCCCGAACCAATCCAGCGATATCGCGCGACTTCGACAAGCCGGACGAGGATCGACGCTTCGAGGAGCGCCACCGCGGGAAAGCCGGGGAGTAAGAAGCGCGCGTACCACCAGGCGTCGTCGATGCGGTAAAACGAAAAGAAGACGAAGAATAGTCCCGCGGTCGCCAGGAGAAGCGCGCGAATCGGCCAGGATAAACGACCGACGACCACTCCGGCCGCGACCAGGAACAAGCCAATCCCGGCCTGCTGGTCCTGAAGCCGGAGAAGATAGCGAACCGCGCGCTGGCCCACGTCGGCGAGCGAGTGGGTGAGGTCAGCCTGACCGTAGCCGGTTGCCCACGGGGCGCCGTAAAGGTAGGTATTGACCGCCCCTTCGACGCCGACGAATGGTACGAGCAGAACGCCAAAGGCGACCAGGCGTCGCCAATCCCGCTGTCCGACAAACCAGAGACCGGTTGGCACGGTGATCAGCGCCAGGTTTGGCCGGATCCAGATCGCCAACCCTTCGGCGGCGGCAACCACGGCAACCATTTTGATCGATCGATTGGGAGACAGGAGCGCGTAGAGCGCCAGAATCGCGAAGAAAGTTGCCGGAACGTCGCTCATCACCTGGAATGAGCTCCAGAGAAAGTTCGGAAGGATCGCGACCAGACTTGCCGCCAGAACCCCACCGAGCCGGCCGAGTAGCCGACGGCCGGTGAGATACGTCAGGAGGACAGTGCCCACCGCGAGCACCGGATCGACCCAGAAGGCCGCGGCGAAGCCGAAGCCACGCATGGCGATCGCCATGAGCAGGGGATAGCCAAACGGATAGGTCGGCACGAGCCCCTGGGAGCCAAATGGTCGATAACCCAGGGGAAAGGTGAGCCAGGGATTCTCCGGCAAACCAAACTGGCCGAAGACGTGCTCGGCTTCGTACAGATGTCCGTGTAGCAGCCGAATCGCTTCCGAGAGATACCCGTAGGAGTCGGATCCGCCTACGAAATCGATGGAATAGAGCCGAATCACGACGAGGAGGCCAATGCTCACTAGCGTAACGAACAGTGGCTCGACAGTGGCAAGCACGCGAGGCTTCGCGGCGGATGGCGCGTTCCGTGGAGTGTGACTGACAACCGACAATCTTACACCCTCAGACTGACCGGGCCGCCAGACAATGCCCCTCCAGCCAGATGTGACGGCGCTTACTCTACACCACCGCGGAGCGGATTGCTAGTTCAGACACCAGTTCGAATCGACGACATCGTCCGGAACAGCCCGGTCTCGACGAAGGTCACGACCAGCGTGCCGTCGGTGGTCGAGCGCCTAATGTTCTTGAGCAAGGGCGGGGCTCGCGGGGGAACTGACACAATCGGGATCCCCCAGGAGCAGTGCCGCGGCGGGGCACGTTGCTCCGGTGAGCCCACAAAGCGGATGCTACAATAGTCGCAGAATGGTCTGGTGCCCATCGTCCGAGGAAAGGAGAGATCGATGATTGCCGACGACGCCAGCGTCGATTTCTACGCGTTCAACGACCTGTTAACCCCGGAAGAACGGGCGGTTCGCCAGCGGGTACGGACGTTCGTCGACGAACGGATCCTGCCGACGATCAACGAGCGATGGGAACGGGCCGAGATGCCGGTGGAGTTACTGCCGGAACTCGGCAAACTGGGCATCGTCGGCGGAGCGATTGCCGGCTACGGCTGTCCGGGGCTGAGCGTCGTCGGGGCCGGCGTGACGACGATGGAACTTGCCCGGGGCGACGGGAGCATCAACACCATCCTGGCCGTTCAGAGTGGCCTGGCGATGCCGGCGATTTACTATCTGGGAAGTGAGGAACAGCGCTTGCGATGGCTGCCCCCGCTCGCCCGCGGCGAAGCCATCGGCGCTTTCGGCCTGACCGAGCCGACGAACGGCTCGGATGCCTCCCACCTCCAGACCACGGCCCACCGCGAGGGCGACTACTACGTGCTCAACGGCGACAAGCGCTGGATCGGCAACGCCAGCGTCGCCGACGTCACGGTCATCTGGGGACGTGACGACGAGGGTCACCTCGGGGGGTTTCTCGTCGAAAAGGGATCGTCCGGGTTTCAGGCATCGGTGATCACCGGCAAAGGCGCGGCCCGCGCGGTCTGGCAAACTGACATCGTGCTGGAGAACTGCCGGGTACCGGTGGAGAATCGTCTGCCCAGGGCGAACAGTTTCCGTGACACGACGGAGATCCTGCAGCGCGGTCGTCTCGGGGTGTCCTGGTCCGCCATCGGCCACGCCCACGCCTGCTACGAGACCGCGCTGAGTTACACCCGGCAGCGGCAGCAGTTCGGCAAACCGCTCGCCGCGTTTCAACTCGTTCAGGATAAGCTGGTTCGCATGCTCGCCGAGATTACCGCGATGCAGCTGCTCTCCTGGCGAGCCAGCAAGCTCTGCGAAGAGGGTCGGCTTACCCCGGCGATGGCTTCCCTTGCCAAGATGAACAACGCGAGCAAGGCGCGAAGAATCGCCGCCGACGCCCGCGACCTCCTGGGCGGCAACGGCATCCTGCTCGAACACCACGTCATTCGCCATCTACTGGACGTCGAGGCCATCTTCACCTACGAAGGCACCGACCACATGAACAGCCTGCTCATCGGTCGGGAGATCACCGGCCTCAGCGCGTTTTCCTGAGCCATGGTTGCCGACTCCGGACCGATCTTCGACTTGAGCGGGCGCGCCGCGGTGATCACCGGCGGCAGTCGAGGAATCGGCGCGGCGATCGCGCGTGGGTTCGCCGGAGCTGGGGCTCGGGTTGTCGTCGCGGCGCGGGATTCCGAGCGGCTGAACCTGGTCGCCGAGGAGATTCAAGGCCACGGCGGCGTCGCGGTGCCGATCGTCGCCGACGTGACCCGCTCGGAGGATCTGACCCGACTGGCGTCCGAAGCTCACGCCGCGCTTGGGCCAATCGACATTTTGGTCAACAACGCCGGGGGTAGTCCGATCTACCGGCGCGCCGAGGCGGTAACCGACGCGGAGTGGGACGCGATCCTTTCCCTTAACCTCCGCGGTACCTTCGTCGCCTGCCGCGAGTTCGGCCGGGGGATGCTGGAGCGGCGGTCGGGTCGCATCATCAACCTCATCTCCATCGGCGCCCGGGTCGGCTTACCCCGGCTCGCGCCGTATAACGCCGCGAAGGCCGGAGTCGAGGCGCTCACCCGCACCCTGGCGATCGAGTGGGCGGATCGGGGCGTGCTGGTCAACGCGGTCGCGCCAGGTTTTGTCGAAACCGACCTGACCGCCGGGATGCGGGGAAACGAGCGGATTCGCGCGCAGTTGCTCGAACAGACGCCCTTGAACCGCTTTGCCCGAGTGGACGACATCGTCGGGGCGGCGATCTTTCTGGCTTCGCCGGCCTCGGCATACCTGACCGGCCAGACCATCTACGTCGACGGCGGCTGGACCGCTCGCTAGAGAGGAAGAACATGCGCAACGCCGAGGATTACCGCGTCAGTCTCCGCGACGGGCGCGCGGTTTATTTCCGCGGGCGCCCGGTTCCAGATGTCACCCGACATCCGGTGCTCGGCATCGCGGTCGACCACGCCGCGATCGATTACGACCTGGCCGAGGATCCGGCCGTCCGCGACCTCGCCGTCACGGTGGACCACGCGAGCGGCGAGACGATTAGCCGCTACTACCAGATCCCGGCGTCGGCCGAGGATCTGCGGCTGCGGAGCGCGCTGATCGAAGAGAGTTGCCGGCGCGGCAAGACGCTGGTCGTACTGATCAAAGAAATCGGCACCGATGCCCTCTTCGCGCTCCATCTAGTTGCCCAGGAGATCGACGCCCGAACCGGCAGCGCCTACCTGCCCCGAGTGCAGGCATTTTACGAGCGCTGCAAGCGCGACGATCTGGCCCTCGCGGTCGCTCAGACCGACGTGAAAGGCGACCGCTCCCGCGCGCCGAGCGAGCAGGAGCATCCGGATTACTACCTGCGCGTCGTCGAACGAAACGACCGGGGTATCGTCGTCCGCGGCGCGAAGGTCCACACCTCGGTCTCGGTGAACGCCAACGAGATCATCGTCCTACCAACCCGCGCCATGGGCGAGGCCGACGCCGATTACGCGGTAAGCTTCGCCGTGCCGCCCAACGCTCCCGGCCTCAAACTCTTCGCCAGCGGCTTCGGTTCGCCCGGCGACGAGGCGACGAAGAGCGCCTGGGAGCATCCGATCTCGGCTCGACATAAGATGATGGAGACTTTCACCGTCTTCGACGACGTCTTTGTCCCCTGGGACCGGGTCTTTCTCTGCGGCGAGTGGCGATACGCTGGAGCGCTTGCCCTGGGATTTGTCGAGTTCCACCGCTTCACGGCGATCTCCTACAAACTTCCCCTGGTGGACGCGCTGATCGGAACCGCTCAACTGCTCGCCGACCAGAACGGGATCTCGCGGGCCGGCCACGTCCGCGAGAAGCTCGTTCACCTGATCGCCTACGCCGAGACGTTGCGAGCGCTGACGCGTCAAGCCGCCGCGGAGTGCCGAATGCTGGATCTGGCCGGTCGCCCCATCGCGGTGCCCAACCCCCTGCTGGTCAACACGGCAAAACTGCACTTCGCCGCGGGCTACCACCAGGCGGTCCACCTGGTCCAGGACCTGGCGGGGGGACTGGTCGTCACCGGACCGAGTGAAGAGGACTGGACGAGCCCGGAGGTCCGGCCATTGTTGGAGAAATACCTCGCTGGCCGAGCCGGCGTCTCGGCCGCCGACCGCCTGCGGGCGATGAACCTCGTGCGGGATCTGACCGCTTCGGATTACGGCGGCTATCAGGAAGTCCTCGCGGTGCACGCCGAGGGCTCGCTGGAGGCCGAGAAACTGGCGATCCTGCGCTCCTACGACGGCGCGCGAACTCGCTCGTACGCGGAGTGGCTGGCCGGGATCGCTGGGGCTAAGGGAGCGGCCGGCGATGGCTGAGTTGGCGATCCGAGAAGTCACCCGGCTGCGCGAGTTGTATCGTTGGATGTTGCTGTGTCGCGCCCTCGAACGCGCCTGCGCCGAGCGGAACCCCCGCTGGTTTCCAATCGAAGGCGAAGAGGCCGCTGTCGTCGGAACCTTCTACAGTTTGCGCCCGGACGACATCATCGCCCCACACTACCGAGGTCCGTTCATCGCCTACCTGATGCGCGGCGCCGAACTCGATCGCCTGGTCGGTCAGACGCTCGGCAAAGTGAACGGCTATAGCAAAGGTCGCGCGGTAGCGTTCTCCGGTCCGGTTGGCCTCAACGTCATCCCCTGGGTCGCCGCGGACCTGGGCACCAGTATCGGCGTGGCGACCGGCGCGGCGCTGAACATCGCCTATCGCCGCGAAGGTGGCATTGCCGACGACCGGGTCGTCGTGGTCTCCTTCGGCGATGGCACCGCGAATCGCGGTGATTTCCACGAAGCGGTCAATCTCGCCGCGGTCTGGAAGCTTCCGATCGTCTACGTCTGCCAGAACAATCACTACGCCATCTCGCTTTCTCTCGCCACGTACCTGGCCGGTCCGTCGATCGCCGCGCGCGCCGCCGGATATGGCCTGCCGGGTGAGATCGTGGACGGCAACGACCCGGAGGCCGTCAACGACGCGGTGCAAACGGCGGTGGCCCGGGCGCGTCGGGGTGAGGGGCCAAGCCTCGTCGAGGCGCAGACCTATCGCCTGGGCGGACACTGGGCCGAGGACGCGGCAACCTACCGATCTCCAGATGAGGTCGCGGCCTGGCGCGCCCGAGATCCCCTGGCGCGAGCGCGAACGTCGCTGAGAGACAGTGGTATCGACGACGGCGACCTGACAAAAATCGAGCGCGAAGCGGCGAAGATGGTGGCCGCTTCCTTCGAGCGGGTGAGTCAATTGCCCGACATCGGGTCAGCCGAACTCGGCGCGGACGAAGTTTACTGCCGGTTCAAGGCTCAAACCCGGCCCGCTACCCCGATCCCCGATCCCCAACCCCCACCCCCCCGTCGGACCTTCGTCGAAGCGATCGTTTCGGCAATCGCCGACGAGATGCGGTCCGACGAGCAGGTCTACCTGATCGGTCAGGACATCGGAAAGTTCGGCGGGGCAATGAGCGGCAGCAAAGGGCTGTACGAGGAGTTTGGGCCGCGGCGCGTCCGCGAGGCGCCGATTAGCGAATCGGCGATGGTGGGCGCGGCGGTTGGCGCGGCGATGTTCGGCCAGCGGCCAATCGTCGAGATCTCTTTCGGTGAATTCCTCCCGCTCGCCATGAGTCAGATCGTTCTCCAGGCCGCGAACGTTCATTACATGACCGCGGGCGGCGCCAGCGTGCCGCTGGTGCTGCGCACCCGGATCGGCGATGGGCCCTATCGCGGCCACCCCCAGTCCTACGAAGCCTGGTTCCCGCACATCCCCGGACTCAAGGTCCTGATGCCGGCCTTCCCTCGTGACGCCGCCCGGCTGATGCGGGCGGCGATTCGCGACCCGAACCCGGTGCTTTTCTTCGAGCACATGCAGCTTTACCACGCCGTGCGCGAGGACGTTCCGGACCGCGACGATCCCTTGCCAATCGGTTCGGCCCGGGTTGTCCGCGAAGGCGACCGGGTGACCGTGGTCGCGACCGGCTGGCTCGTCCACCGCGCGCTCGCGGTCGCCGAGCGGTTGGCCTCGGAGGGGATTGCCGTCGAGGTGATCGACCCGCGAAGCCTCGCTCCGCTGGATCTCGACACGATCCTGAGGTCAGTCCGCAAGACAAGCCGGCTGGTCATCGCGCACGAGGCGTGGAAGGTTGGCGGCATTGGCGCCGAGATCAGCGCCGAGGTCGCCGAAGCCGCGATCGACGCCCTGGACGCGCCGATCGTCCGCGTCGGCGCGCCGCGCCAGCCGGTCCCTTCGTCCCGGCAATTGCGCGAGCTGTTCCTGCCGAATGAGGGCGACCTCGAAGCGGCGATTCGGAAAGTGGTGAACTTTTAGTCGGGAATCCAGAATCCAGGAGCCAGAATCCAGGAGAGGACGTCTGACACTCAGAGGTGGCAGGCCAGGGTCAGCACCGGTCCGGCTTAGCTTCTGGATTCTGGCTCCTGGATTCCCCGGTGCACCCTTATCTCCCCGTGCTACAATGGCCGCGCCAGATTGGGTACATTGATAAAGAACTCGGAGGGCAAACCGTCATGAGCCAGGCGCGACCTTTGGTCGTTCGGCTGGGCGCCCCATTGGTTAATCCGGAACCGGAACACGCGCTGATCGAAGCGGCCGGCGCCAACCTCCGCATGACCGCGGTCGCCGGCCTGGAGAGCGCGGTCACAGCGATGCAGGACGCCGACATCGTGATCAACGCCGGCGGCGTGCGCTTTTCCGCCGACGTGCTCGACCAGTTATCCCGTTGTCGCGCGGTCATCCAGAGCTCGGTCGGCTACGACCGCATCGACGTGGACGCCGCCACCACGCGGAAGATCATGATCGCCAACCTGCCCGATTACTGCATCGAAGAGGTGTCCGATCACGCGGTCGCGCTGCTCCTCGCCTCGGCCCGCCGCCTCTTTCCCATGCAGAAAATTGTCCGCGACGACCTCTGGGGCAAGCCGGGCGTCAACACCCAGCAACTGACCGGTCAGGTCGAGCGGCTTAGCGAGCGAACGCTCGGGATCGTCGGATTTGGCAATATTGGCCGCTTGGTCGCGCGGAAGACTCGCGGTCTCTTCGCGCGATTGGTCACCGCGGACCCCTACGTTAAGCCGGAGACCGCCGCCCAGCACGGGGTGGAGCTGCTGTCGCTCGAGGACTTGCTGCGCCAGGCCGACTACGTCACCCTTCACGTCCTCCTAACGAACGAAACGCGCCACCTGATGAACGCCGAGCGGTTAGCACTCATGAAACCGACCGCGCACCTCGTGAACACCTGTCGAGGACCGGTCGTCGAGGAGCGCGCGCTGCTGGCGGCGCTGGAGGCGGGCCGCCTGGCCGGGGCCGGTCTGGACGTCTTCGAGGAAGAGCCCATCCGCGCGGATCATCCGCTGGCCCAGCGCGACGACGTGATCGTCACGCCTCACCTGGCGGTCTACTCGCGGAAGGCGATGGAGAACTGGCGGATTCAACCCTTTGAGGACGCCGCGCGCATCCTCAAAGGCTATTACCCGCGCGGGATGGTGAATCGATCCTTGAAGGCAAGCTTGGGATTGCGGGACGAGGGATAGATTCCTCGTTCACGCCGAGACCGCGGCGAGATCGCAAACACCGTCACTCGCCGGAGTCGGGACCTCGGCGAGGCCGGCCTCGCGGTCGCGCCGGGAAACGTAATCCGCGATATCGCCCAGTCGGCAGGAGTAGCCCCACTCGTTGTCGTACCAGGCCACCACCTTGACGATCCGACTGTCGACGACCATGGTGCAGAGGCCGTCGATAATCGCCGAGTGGGGATCACCCTTGAAGTCCATGGAGACTAGCGGGCGGTCGCAGTAGTCGAGAATGCCCTTCAGGCGCCCACGCGCCGCGGCGCGGAAGGCGTCGTTGACCAGCTCGACGCTGACCGGCTGCTCGGTCTCGCAGACGAAATCAATCACCGAAACCGTGGGGGTGGGCACCCGAAACGCCATTCCGTCGAAGGCCCCGGCGAGCTCCGGAAGAATCTTCGGGAGGGTCTTCGCTGCGCCGGTCGTCGTCGGAATAATGTTGAGCGCGCTCGCCCGACACTCGCGAGCGTCCTTGGCGCCCCGGTCGTGAAGGTACTGGGAGTTGGTGTAACTGTGCACCGTACTCAACAACCCCCACTTCAGGCCAAAGGCCTCCTTCAGAACGTAGGCGACTGGCGTCAGGCAGTTCGTGGTACAGGATCCGTTCGAAATGATCGTGTGATTGCCCGGTTGGTAATCTCTCTCGTTGACGCCAAGGACGATCGTAACATCATCACCATTACCGGGCGCGGAGATAATCACCTGGCGCGCGCCGGCGTGCAGGTGCTTTTCCGCGTTCTCGCGGCTCACCCCCTGGCCGGAACATTCCAGGACGGTGTGGACTCCCAGCTTTTCCCAGGGGAGATGCGCCCACTCGCGGTCGCGGAGGACGTGCACGAGGTCGCCATTGACGTGCAGGTGGCCACGGTGACTGACGACGTCACCGCGAAATCGCCCGTAGTTCGAATCGAACTCCAGCAACAGGCTCTCAGTGTGAGTACCGGCGGGGTCATTGATCGCGACGATCTCGAGGGTATCGGGGTGGCGTTCGAGGATGCTCCGGAAGGCGAGGCGGCCAATTCGTCCAAACCCGTTGATCGCGATGCGACGGCGCATCAAGACACCTCCATTGTGTTGAATCGACGAGTCAGTTGCCACCGGACGATTCACCCGGCACGATTCACTTGGAAATGGGCCTACAAGTATGATATCTTCGGGTCTCGGGGAGCGACAAGTACCTTCCGGGTCTCTTCGGGAAAGCATGAACGCATGTTCACGCCGCGGTCTATGCTCGATGCGCCCGCACTCTGCCCGCGACGTCGATCTCCTCGGCCTTGGCAATCCACTCAGCGGTCGCGTGCTTCATAGACGACGCGCCCTAACGTCGGTGAATAGTACCGCACGCGCAGGTAGGATAGGCCCGACTCGGAATCCTGCTGCTGACCGGTGAACCCGAAAGGCTGAGTGACCGTGCCTTCGGTCCCCAGGGAAACTCCGAAAGCATCGGTGAGGTAGGCTTCGACGAGGTTGCCGTTCCCATCGGTGATCGCCCGGACCGAGCCCAACCCATCGGTGTGGTAGACCTGAAGATTGCCCGAGGTATCTACGGCGTAGGCCAGGCCAAGGCCGTAGACATACTTGAGGGTGCCATCGGTGAGAAGGTTGGGCAGAGAACCGTTGACGTCGTAAGCGTAATTGGTCGTGGTTGTCCCGACCGTCTTACTCGCCCGCTTCACCTCGCCATCGTAGATGTAGGTCGTCGTCGTCCCACCAATCGTCAAACTGGCTAGCCGATTTGCCGGATCGTAGGCGTAACTTGCCGAGCGGCCCGGCGCGGTCACGTTGGTCAAGCGATACAGCTGATCGTACTGGTAGGCGGCCGTGCCGCCCGGGGGTGTGACCCGGGTCAGGCTATGGTTGGCGCCGGCCGCTGCCGCGGTCATCCCCCCTAAACCGGTGACTTGAATCGGCGACATACTGTACGCCGTCGTTCCGCAGGTCCGACTCGTCGTCACCCCCGACTGATTAGACGCGTTGCTGCCCAGGCCCAGACCGTTCCATCACCCTTGTGAGCGAGGTTGAAGATGCCACCCATCGCGCTCGCAATAATCCCGGATAGACTGTTGACCTGGACCGGACCCAAGAGTCAGAAAAGGTTATTGAACTGGAGTTGGACGTTCCCTCGTTACAACCGGGCATGGAGCGGCAAAATCTCGATCAGTCCGCGAAAGCGGGAGAAATCGTCTTCATTGTGCGTCAGCAGTGTGCCGATGTGGTAAGCCCGCATCGTGGCAACGATGTTTGCATCGTGAATCTGGCGTCCCCTGACGGCAAACTGACTGATCAACGAGAGTAGGTGTTCTGTAACACTCGGCACGTCGTCCGCGACCTGGAATTGTTCAGAGAACTGCCGAACGGCGTTGACGAGTTGGGGATGAGATAGCGGGTCTGTGAAAGATTGCGGGCGGGAAAGAACGGCAAGGTATTCACGAAGGACTTGCCGACTGACCCATAGCTCGGTGCCAGCCTGATTGAGACCGTTCAGTACGGCACGAGCCACCGCGTGCAGCGGGGCCTGATCGATCGTGGCGTAGACAAGAACGTTGGTATCAAGAAAGACAGAACTACCGCCCAAGGTCGTCATACAATTCGTCACGACGAAGTGGCAAATTGTCCGGCCAGCGCCCCACGTCGAAACTAGGCAGATCCAGGGGCTTTCGTCCTGGGCGAGTAGCTGCTGCGTCCTCAACAATAATGACGACCCGATGCTCACCTGGCTCTACATCGGCCGGCACGTGAACCGTCATGGTGCGTTCTTCCGTCACTACGGCAACAGTTTCGATCGTCTTCATCCGGTGCTCCCTTGCGTGACTATTTTACTACAGCACGGCATCGTCACGGCACAAGCGTGGCAATGACACTCGTTACCGTGGCCGGTACTGCACCGCATCAGCCACGTGGGAGGGATTGATCAAGTGCGAGCCCGCCAAATCGGTAATGGTGCGCGACAGATCGAGCACCCGGCGGTAGGCTCGCGCGGAGAGGTTGAGATGCTGCATCGCCATCCGCAAGAGGTTCTGGGCCAGCGTCTCCAGATGGCCGAACACTCACCGCCGCGCGGGCCGGGTAGCTTTTCGTCGTCCACGCGCGGCACTTCCAGGCTAATGCCGGTCCCGACCACGGATAGAGTCGCGGACTGAAGACAAGCCAAGATATCAAAGAAGAGGGATAGCAGCTGGCGGGGCACGGTAACCTATTGATAGAATGACGTTAGGTACTTGAAGATAGGGCCCGTGGGTGACTGCGTTTCAAAGTTATCGCCAACGGGATAAAACCATTCCGACCGGAGCACCGGATTGTGAGCGATTGCGTCTTTTGTAGCCGGTACGACCAGGCCCCGCCCTTGTTCGAAACGCCCCACCTCTTCGCGATCCCGGACAAGTTTCCCCTGACGCCCGGCCACACCCTGATCGTCTCGTCAGCACATCTCGCCTGCTACGGCGCGGCCGACGACGACGTGCACTACGCGCTGGATCTGGCAATCGCCGAGGTCGAATCCTTTCTCTCTGCCGCCTACGGACAGCCGGTGCTGCTCTGGGAGAACGGTGTCTCCGGTCAGAGTGTCTTCCACGCCCACCTGCACCTGATTCCGGTGCGCGTACCCACCCTGCCGGCCGCGATTGCCGAGGATCCGGACCTCGTTCCCCTGAATGCTTGGAGTGACCTGCGGGAGCGCTACGCGCGGAACGGTCATTACCGTCTGGTCGGATTCGGCGGCCGCCGCTACGTCCTGCCCGGCCACGGCCCAATTCTCCGCGATTTTACCCTCTTCCTCGCCGAGGGCAGCGGTCTGGAATACGGCCCGACCGGCTGGGTCCGCACGGTGGGGCCGGAACAGGTCGCCGACGTCGCCACCCGCTGGCGCGCCCATCGCTCGCTCCACCAGTCCCCGGCCCAGACTTCGCCGCCCTGAAGAGCGGGCGTCGGACGGGTGGGGCTGAAGCCCACGGACCGGGCGCTTTAGCGCCTCCTTCCCTACGCCCGCCTTTGAAGGCGGCGACGGAAACACCCATCACCTATCGTCTGACGGTTCGCTAGCGCGCGAGTTCGGCGACCAGCATGCCTAGCAGAATCAGCCCGCCTCCGAAGAGGCCAGCCAATCCCAGGCGCTCGCCGGCTAGGAGGAACGCGAAGAGCGCCGCGAAGACCGGTTCGAGCGAGAAGATCAGCGCGGCGTGACTGGCCGAAGTATAGCGCTGAACGCTGGTCTGAATACCCAGCACCGCCGCGCTGCCGAGGAGACCGGTGTAGACCGCCGCGGACAGCGACGGACCACTGGGCAGGGACAGCTGACGTTCAAACCCCAGCGACAGGACGATTGCAAGAACGGTCACCACCCCGGTCTGCACAATCGCCAGTCCAATGGGATCGTAACGCGGCGCGTAGGCGCTGATCGAGACGATGTGCGCCGCGAAGGCGACCGCGCAGCCGAGGACCAGCAAATCCCCGACGCCAAACCTGAACGAACCGTCGGCGGACAGAAACCAGAGACCCAGCGTGGAGAAGACGACGCCGATCCCAACGCCTTTGCCGATCCCCTGACCGAGAACCGCGCGGGCCAGGATCGGGACGATCAGTACCGAGAGTCCGGTGATAAAGCCGGCGCGCGATGCCGAGGTATAGAGCAGACCGGTCGTCTGGAAGGCGTAGCCCAGGAAGAGAAAAATGCCGATCACCAGCCCGGCACGCCAGGCCGCTGGCTTCAGCGCGCGCAACCGGCGGGAAAACGCCAGGGCTAGCGCCAGGCAGGCGATTCCGAAACGCAGGGCGATAAACTCGAACGGCCCAACGCCGGTCAGGCCATCCTTGACGACAATGAAGGTGCTGCCCCAAACCAACGTCACCGCGACGAGCGCCACGTCCGCGCCGTAGGGAGTCGCGACAAAGCCCCGCGACCCGTTCCCCGTCCTGACTCCGATCTCCTATCTCCTGTCTCCTACGTTCAGCTCTCGTCTTTTGGCTCGCGGATTCTTCGCTGGGGAAACTCCTGGTAGGCAAACTCGGCGAGCGCGGCTTCGTCGATGTCGACGCCCAGGCCGGGCGCGGTCGGGATCGGGATGTAGCTGTCTTTAACGACGAAGGGGTTACGGTGAATCCGAGCGCCAACCTCGGCGAAGTTGACGAAATTAGCGCGACTTTCACAAGTAATGACTGGCGCTAAGTCGATATGCGCTCGGAACTCCAGGACGAAGCGATGGCGGCCAACTTGGACACCGTCGCTCTTCCAATACGGACTCTCGGGTTGAGGGAAAAGCACACCTGACCCTTCGTCTGTGTGGTCAACCCATACGCTGCCGTGCAAGCCGAGTTGACGGTAGAAGTCGAGACGTTCGGCCGGCGTGGCATCGCGTAGGTCGTCGAGGCCAGCCGAGACTTCGGCGAGCGCCGCGCGGAAGGTATCAGCGGCTGCCGGCGATAGGCCCTCCGCGGGAAGCGCGCTCAATTCCTCGAGCGTGCGTTTGCCCTTGGCAATCTCTCGCTCATGCTTCTGTTGCTGTTCGGTATAGTAGGCCCAGGATTCCGGCTCACTCTCTCGGTCGACGTTGTCCTTATTGTCGAGTGTCTTCCGAAGCTTCACCCGCAGTTCGGTTAGTCTCTCCTGCAGGATCCGGATTTGATCCTCTCGGCGGGCATGTTGCTGCTCGTACTTCTCGCGTTCCCGATTCAACCCAGCAATGACGCGCTCCGGATCCCGCAAGGTAGTTTCGACCATTTCCCAGATAAGGCGATGCAGCGTCTTCGCCTGAATGGCGGGAAGTGGACACGGTTCGTCGAGACCGGAGTTCCGCGCCTCGGTGGGATGATGGTTTGGACACTGGTAGTAGATTGGCGGAAGGCTTTTCGCTCCCCGCTTCGGCAGGTACTCCGGCGAGGTCCAGGCGCGCAATTCTCGCCCGCAGTACCCGCAGACCAGAAGTTTGCGAAGGTCGAAGCGATCCGGGCCATTGTGAAGGTGTGGACCGGCCTTCGTCTTTCGCTCGATTATCGTCTCATTCGCACGTTGCCAGAGCGCCTCGTCGACGATTGGTTGAACCGCGACCGCGATGCCATCGCTCAGGTCGCGCGGCTTCTTGCGACCGTAGAGCGCCCGACCGTAATAGGTGGGATTTCCGATGATGTTGCGGACCGTCGTTCGCGTCCAGCGCCCGACGCGCCCCGGCGGCGCGAATCCTTCCTGCTCTAGCCGTTCGGCGATTTGCGCACAGGGGAGATAGGTCGCCCACTTGAAGATGCGTTCGATAACCGGCCTTGCCGCCTCGTCGACTTCGAGTCCGATTGTCCGCACGCGGCGTACCTTGTCCGGGTCGGAAGACTTCTCCAGTTTGCCGACCTTCCGATTGTAGCCGTAGGGGACTGGGCCGGTGCCCACGTAGACACCGAGTTCGGCTTTCGTGCGACGCCCGCGCGCGGTGCGGAACGTGATTGCCTCACGCTCGTACTCGGCGAAGGTGTGCAGGGTGTTCTTCAGGATGTTGCCTTCAGGCGTCCCCTGCGTGTTGAGCGGCAGGTTGCCATAGATCACCCGCACGCCCAGGTCAAGTAACTGCTTTTCGAGGACCATCGCCTTTGTCATGTTGCGGGCGAAGCGATCGTTGCGCGGAACGACGAGTACCTGAAAACTGCCCGCTTCGGCAGCGTCGAGCATCCGGTTTAGGCCCTTCAAGTCCCAGTCAGCACCGCTCGCGTTCTCGTCGACTCCGTCGGCGAAGTTGAGTTCCTCCGGGTTGCGCCAACCGACTCGCGCACAGAACGCGCGAGCGTCTTTGTCTTGCGCCACCATCCCGAATCCGTCGACGGTTCCGAGGAAGCGGCTTTCGCGGATGTAGGTTGACGCGGTGAAGTCGCGGGCCCGGTCAAGAAGTTCCTGGATCGTGGGCGCCTGTCGGTGCTTCTTGGCCGCCGCTGGGGGCTGTCGTATGCTTGCCATAGAATATCGCCTCTAATCTCTATCCCGCCCCGGCACTCTCTCTCGCGCCGGGGCTTTGCCTTACCGTCGTCGTCGCCGAGGTCCGCGCGTCATCCGGTACACCGCTTTGCGTGCCTGTCGGCGTGTTTCATACCGTAGGAAGTAGGCCGGTCCCCGGAAGAAGGCCCGCCAGAAGTAGAAGACGTGAAGGATTCGGTAGAAGTTACGCATGAGTGCCTCGAATGGCTTCCTGTTCGTTCGTTCTGAACGGCTGAACACTGCTAGAATCGTCTAGCCTCCCGCTCTGACCCAGCGGCAGGCGTCTTGCTTTCGGCGGCCTGGTTACGTCAGGCCGCCTCTTTTCCCTCTTCTGGTGGCCCCATCAAATCCTCAGGCGTCACGCCGAGCGCCCGCGCGAGCTTGCGAATGGTGCTCAACCTGGCCCTTTGCTTTTCGAGTTCGATGCGGAGTATCGTTATCGACCCCACGCCGGCCGCCTTGCCCAGTTCCTCTTGAGTCATGGCTCGGCGTTGGCGGAGTTCACGCAAGTGCGGTAACGGTAGCATCGCTAAGCCGTCCTCCGTTGTTCGGTTCTGTCATCCATTCTAACGAAAACGATAGGTAATTACAAGTCTAACGATATGCTATTGACAATAGTCTATCGTTCGACTATCATTAGTGCGTCGAAAGCAAGACGACTGCCAGGGTCAGATTCAGTCAGGAGGTCAGAGTGAAAGGTCTATCAGTCGAGGATCAAGCATTCTTGGTCTGCTACCGCGCGACCGACCGCCGGCGCCGGCAAGGCGTGGCGCAAGGCTGGGAAGTCCGATGGTTGCAGCGTTACGCGATGCTCGCGAGCGAGTTGGAGCAGCGCGTACAGCCGGCGAAGGCGGCATAGGATGATCGATCAGAAGTACCTCATCGACCGCAACGGTAAGCCGTTCGTTCTGTACGCCGGCTTGCTCGATTGCGCCCACGGCCAAGGTCTCAAGAGGATCGCCACGAGGTTGCTCCAGGTCGGCACGGAAGAGAACGCGCAAACCTGGATCGTCGCCGCCGAGGTCGAGACCGACCGCGGCATCTTCTCCGGCATCGGCGATGCGACCCCGGCGAACGTCAGCCGTGCGATGCTCACGGTGCTGCCCCGGATGGCGGAGACCAGGGCGAAGGCGCGCGCACTCCGCGATGCCGTCAACGTCGGAGTCGCGGCAATCGAGGAATTAGGCGAAGAGCCAGCGCCCGAGCCGGCCCCGGTTCCGACTCCGCTTCGGCCGGCGGCCCCAGCGTCCGAGCCGGTCGCGGCGCCAGACGAGCCGCGTTTGACAGACAAACAACGTGGCGTCCTGATCCGGGCAGGCGTCCAGATTCCGGTCAATTGCACCCGGCGGCAGGCCAGCGAGCTTATCACCCGGCTGCAGGCCGGCCGGGCGGGCTGAGTCGACGAAGAACGATTCAGGGTTGAAGGAAAGTGAGATTATCCAATGCTTTATTCTGTGCCAAGTAGTCACGACGGAAGCGAGAAGCCTGTTTCGTGGCGACGCATTGAGACCAGCGCGCGATCGTTCGGACTCGTTGCCCCGGTCGCGAGTGACACGCTAGACCGCATCGGGCAATCGCTCGGGTTGGCGCCTCAGCCGTATTACTTCGTGCCGCCGGTCGACCAGTTGATCCTTGAACGGTGCATCTATCAGCGCGACTCTCTGACGCTCGCTGAGGCCCGGTGGATGCTCGCTCACGCGGTCGGTCACGTGCGGTTGCATCCGAAGCACGAGCACTTTCTGTGCGTCCAGGGACCGCCGCAAGGCTTGGAGCAAGACGCGGAATTGTTCGCCGGCTTGGTGCTGCTCGGACCCGAGCGGTTGTGGCCGAGTGAAGATCCGGAAGAGCTGGCGAAGTGGGCTATGGTGCCCGTCCAGCGGGTTGCCGTGTGGCTGGCGTGGCGTCATCTGATCCGCGACCGGGCCGGCCGTGGCCCGGTCGTTAGCCTAATTGACGAGTAGGCGTCTTATCGCCTGATCGGTTATACTGGGGGAGCGGCGCCGGCTCACACGGTGCCCCACAGGAAAGCCCCGGCCGGGTTGGCCGGGGCTCTTGTCTTAGTACTGGCCGAAGACGTTGCCATTCCGCCGGCCCGTCTGAATCAGGCCGTTGCGGACGGCTTGCACGAGATTCTGCTCCGTCATCACGGAACCTTGAACAATCACGTTCCCCGTCCAAACGATCGCCGCGTTGGCCGCGTTATTGAGTTGCGCGGTAATCTGGCCGGTGTCGATCTGCCCCAGGTTGACGTCCTGAATGGGTGACCAGTTGAGCGGCTTCCCGCCAGTGGCCGAAGCGATCATGTTGTAGGCACCGAGCGCGCCACCCACGACCTTGTTGATCATCGCGATAACGGAGTCGACCAGGGATTGCAGTGCGGATAGCACCGTGTTAAAGCCGTCCACGATGAACAGAACCGCCGAGTCGATGGCGTCGATAATGGCTTTGCGGATCAGGTCAAAGGCCGTCGAGAAGATTTTCAGCGTCGTGGGCAATAGTTGGCCGTTCATCGCGACGTTGAATATCTGGAAGGCACCCTCGATGAAGCCGAGCGTCGCGGTGATGCTGTCTTGAAGGAAGCGCGCGAGGTCGTCGAAGAGCACTTCGACATCGCGAACGAAGATTTGAACCTTGGCCTGGCTGTCGGTCCAGGCTTTTCCCCAGTTGCCTTGCAGAATGTCGGAGATAACCTGCACCGTGCCGGTCACGAAGTCTTCAAGGAATTGCAACGTATCGGCGATCAGGTTGACCGAGTCGACGACGGCCGCGACCACGGACGGCAGCGCCGCGCCGAGGCCGTTGACGAACGCGCTGATAACGACCGCCGCGACGCCGGCGAGTAGCTCCCCCAGCGGGGTGAGCACCGCTCCAAGCCGCTCTAACGCGGGAAGCAGCGCGCTGATTGGCCCTTGCGCCCGCGTCCAGGCGTCGGTCCAGGTCGTGCCCATGCTCGCGAGCGTGCTTTCGGTTGTCGTCCGGATCCCGCCCCAGTTGCTCGTCCAGGCTTGATACAGAGCGACCACCGCGGCGCCGAGGCCGGCGATGACCAGAATGAAGGGATTGAGCAGGACGAACGCGCCGAGCATCGCCACGCCCGCGACCATAAAGGCATCACGCATCGCCACAATTCGAGCGACCGTCGAGGCGATGCTGCCGGCAAAGTTGGCGATCCCCTTGACGACGCCCTCTAACTTGGCCCCGAACGCGGCAATGTCGGTCTCGGCCTGGCCGGAGCTTAGCCACGCCTCTAACCCGCCGGCGACCTTCTCAATCGTCGGCTCCAGGTCCTTGAAGGCCGTGAGCAGCACCCCGCCCACTGCTGCGCCGAACTTCGCCACGGCATCCTGATTCTTCGAAAACCAGTCGTAAATCTTGCCGAGTTCCTTCTCGATCTCGGCGTAGACACCCACGCCCTGCGGGGGCGGCGGCATGAGATTCTTTCCTGTTACCTGCCCAGGAAGCAGAGTACCGCCGGCCAGTCCCGCGATATCAAGTCCGACGTCCTGGAAGTTCGATACCAAGCCGGGTGCGGTTTTTGCTTGCCGTGCAGACATGCCCTTGTAGCGTTGGTCGAGGATTGCCTGAATCTGTGGCAGGACCTCGCTCGCCGGAACCGCCAGTTGCCCGGTTGACGTGAAACTGCCCTTCGGGAGTAACTCCTGTAGAGACAGCCCCGCGTGAGCAAGTTCCCGAATCGCGAAGCCGCCTTGCCCCGTCGAGACCTGGCCGAGGAGTTGAGCCAGGTACTGCGGCGTCATCTGGGGCATGAAGCCCTTCATGCCGGCTGCCGCGTTGGTGATGGTGTCAGTCCACTTGAGGGTACTCAGGTTATAGCCACTCAACTCCCCGGACATGCCCCGGAGGTCGTTCGCGGTGAACGGAGTCCCGAAGGTCTTCTGCATGAGCCACGAATTAAGGACACCTGCACTCTGCTCTCCAGTCAGATTCTGACCACCAACCATTGCCTGAAGTTGCTTTAGTTGCTCCGGCAGTTCACTGGCGTAGGGAGTTTGTCGGGCCAGGGTCGCACTCGCCTTAATGCCGCTTCCGCCACCGCCCACTCCCGCCCGTGCGGCCGACTCCTGAGCATCGCGCACCGCCCGGTCGTAGGCTTGTTTCTCCTGCGCGAGCCGGTCAACCACCGCCTGGAGTTTCTGCGCTTCGGCCGCTTTCGCGTTCGCCACGTCCTTCTGGTAGGTGACGTTCTTGTCCTCGACGGCTTTCTGATAGGCGGCATTCTGCTGGGTCATCTGCTCGCCGAGGTCACGCATCTGCCGATCGAGGGCCGACTTGTAGTTGGCGAGGTCCCGCTGGTATTGCGCGTTTAGCGTCGCGGTCCGCTGGGCAAAGGTCGCGTCCTCTTGCGCCACCTTGCGGTTGTAGGTCGTCGTCTCGTCATTGAGTTTCTGATCGAGCGCGGCTTTCTGGGTGTTGTAGGCGTTCTGCGTCGTTTGGGTCTGCTTTGCCTGGGAGGCTTGCAGGTTGGCGAGATAGGTCGAGTACGATTCGTTTTGGAGCGCCTTTTCTTCGCTAATCCGTCGCTCCAAAGCGGCGACGAGTGCGCCATCGCCGCTCGCCTGCGCTTGCACGAGGTCGGCCTGCAGACTCTTCATGGTCGAGGCGGCTTTCGATCGTTGCGCTTCGTAGGAGTCCGGCGCCTGGTCGAGTGCCGTGGCGAAGGCGTCTTGCTGCTTCTGCGCTGCCGCTTCGAAGTTCGAGGTCAGCTTGTCGATCTGGGCGTTGATGTTGGCGATCGCGGTCTGATAGTTCGCCTGCAGGTTGTCCAGGGTATTCTGGTGCGACTGAATCAGCGCGGTCAGGGAGTCCTGATACGCCTGGGTGCGGTCCGTCAGTTCCCGGTTGTAGTTCGCCGTCGCATCGGACTCGCTTTGAGCGATCTTGTCCATGGCTTGCTGGTGCGCGTCGACCATCGCCGTCATGGTCGAGTTGTACGTTGAGAGCAGGTCGGCGAGCTTGGCCTGATAGTCGGCAATGGCTTGGGTTTCGTCTTGGTGCGCCTTCTGGACTTGCTCGTCATAATTCTGCGTCGCGTCGGCCATGCGCTGGTTTGCCATCGCGATGGTGTTGGCCGCGGCGCCCGTCGAGGCCGCGGCCGATTGCGCGCCGGATCCGGCTTGCTGCATCCCCGCGCCAGCGTTGGCGAAGAGTACACCGGTTGTGACGGTGAAGCTTTCAATGCCGGCCGAGACCTGTTCGATCGCCGAGAGCATCCCTTCGAGCGCATTCGTCGCGGCTTGAATGCCGGCAATGAACGCGTCGGCGATCGCTAAGCCGGCGGCCAGTTCGCCAATCTGAGCGAGGGCGTTCGACACTTGGCCGAGCGCGGACATTGCGCCGCTCGCATCGCCATTGAGTGCAACGGTAACGTCGCCAACACTAGCCATCTTGATCCTCTCGGTTGCCGGTCAGCCACCGGGCATACTCTTTGCTCGCTGACGGAAACATCTGGGCGCTGTGGGGGCCGTTGAGCGACATATCGAAGCCGGGCGCGGACGCGTCAACTAAAGTCGTCCAGGCCAGCGCGGTTATGTTCGCCCAGGCCAGTTGATGCATTGGTTCGATAACCACGGCGAGCATATGATCTTCTCCCCACAGGGTGAAGACGACACTCGGGATTGTGGCACCAAGCGGCAGATACGGGCTCGCCATGCAGTTACGCGCCGCGCCGCGCAAAAGTGGCCGGCACTCCGGCCGACTGCTCAGGTCGACGAAGAGAATGCCGACATTCTGGCCGGCGATGGTAGTAACACCCTCCCCGGCGAGGGGGACTCCATATTCGGCGACGATACGCGCAAGTTTCCAGGTTCGATCGCTGATATTGACTTTAACGTCATCCATGGGTCACCTCGCCGTCGAGAATGGGGCGCCGGCGCGCAAAAGAGCAAAGGTCGCCGGCACCCCGGAAGGGGGGAACAGGACGGATAAAATCCACTAGGCAAACATTTCCGCCGCGCGTCGTACCAGTTCCGGACCAGCGAGGTCCGGCCGTTCCGCGGCCAGCGTGCGAATGGCTCGCGCGAGGCCGCGATTGCTCACGCTCACGGCCACCGCGCGGCGCTTTGGCGCTGGTGCGTCTTCGCTGAATCGGAGCGATTGCGGCTCATTCGCTCGGAAGGGTTCGCTGGTGACCCTCAGCGCCTCCGGGTGGGTGTCTGCATAGGCGTCCGCCTCGCGTGCGCGTTCGTAGGCAACATACAGGCTTGGGTCATCTTGCAGCGCTTTGGCGATGGCTCGCTCGCGAGTCGGGGCCGCGCCAGACTCGGTAAAGCGACGTGCTGCGTTCTCAATCCGATCCCAGGCCGCGCTTTCGAGCGCGCCCATCTCCGCGACCGGCTCATCAAACCGGCGGGCCGCGGGTTCGTCGTCGACTGCTTCGAGATACCGAGCGTACATCTGGTTTGCCTCTTCGCTCGCACAGAAGCGTACGTACGCGGCCCCACTCGACTCGCCGGGTCGACGCTGGCGCTCGGCTGCCGCTTCCATTTCACTCGCGACCTTACTCTTGGTTGTCACTGTCAGACTCCTTGTGATTCAGTTCCTCACCGAAAACGCGCCGCTCGGTTGCGTCCAGGCGCCCGCGAAACTCAGTTCGCACGTGGCCCAGTCCCCACGTGCGGTTGACGAAGTCCGTTACCAGGTCGCTTTGATTGTGCCGGATATGGCGCCCGAGCGGCACACCGAGGCTGTGGAGTCGCCGGCCCTCGGCGATGTAGGCGCGAACGTCTGGCGCAAGCGCCCGGATCGCTTCGAAGACTTTACGCTCCGTTACCTGATTGGCTTCGTCGAGTTGGTGAAACTCTTCTTGCTGGGCGACAATCTCCTGCCGCAAGCGCTCGCGTTCGGCTTCCTCATTCCGTCGCTGGCGCTCTTCTTCGGCAAGGCGTTCGATTCGCTGCCGCCGGGTCACCGCGCTGATGGCGTTCTCGACTTGCTCAATTTCCACGAGCGCGCCGGGCTTGTTGGCGACCACGTCGAAAGCCAGTTCACGCTGCTTGCGTTCGAGGTCGGCGAGTGACAGGCCGGCGAGGTCGGTCTCTCCGGTCGCGGTTGCTGTCTTGGTCATCTGTTCCCCCTTCTCTGTTAATTGTAGAGTTCGTCGCGATAGAAATATTGGACGAAAACGACCGCGACCAGGCCAGCGGACGCGCCCGAAGCGACCGAGCCGGTGACGTAGTCGCCAGCGGCAAGCTTCTGGCATGTCTTGCCGTTGGTGCCCCCGTTGCCGAGGTTGTCGAAGATGCCGCTCGCCGAGTGAACGTCGAGTCCGTCGATCAGGTTCGCCGATGCGCCGGTTGCGCTTGAATCCGTTCCGACTTCGACGGTACAAGCCGCCGTCGCCACGGTGGGAACGTCCAGGGTAACCCGGTCGACGATAACCACGCGGTCAGTGTCGTCTGGCTGCCAGGCGAAGAGGCCTCCGCCGGTATCGGTTCCGCCGGTGACGGCAATGCGCGCGATGCGCGGGAGGATCCGGCCGCCTTCGACCCGAAGGTCGCCGAAGAGTCCGATGCCGCGGGTCAGTCTGTTAGGCATAGTCTGTTATCTCTCCTATTTGCTATTTAGTCTTCTAGGTTTATTCCAAGGACTCTCAGGAATGCCAGTTCCGCCCGCCGGACGGCTTCGGCGTGCGCCGTGTCTTCGCGGTCGAGATCAGGCCCGCCGGCCGCGGCGTAGGCGGCTGAGGCGGCCGCCAGCGCCGGGCCAGGTTCCTCGGTCGCGGTGCTCGCCGGTGGCCGTTCTTGTGCCGCCCGCTCGATTCGTTGCAACCGTGCTTTGTAGTTGCTCATAGCTCCCCCGCGTCCACTCCTAGATAGATCCGGAGCAGTCCGTTCGAGTAAATGATCCGGGTCTGCACTTCGCCGGCGACCGTCTCGACGACAATCTCCGGCTCGCGTGGCTTCCGCGGCATCGCACGTTCGATACGCGCCAGTCGCCCTCGTAGACTGTTCACGCTGCACCCCCGCCCCGAATGTTGAGTCGCGACTCAACTTCGGCGAATCGCTGTTCCACCTCGGTGCTTTCGTGCAGGCGAGCGCCCATTTCAAGGATGGCGCGCGCCGAGCTCAACCGAATCCAGACGTTCGGGTCGTCAAGCAGTTTGACGAGCGTCGCCGCCGCGCTGGTCGATGCCGTGCCGAGGAAGGCCGCGGCCCGTTCCCAGGCCTGGGCGCGAAGTTCATCGATCTGCGCTTTGAAGCTAGGTTCTTGCAGCCAGCGGAAAATCGTTCGCTCGCCGACCTTCGTCGCCTTTGCGGTCGCGACGACAGTATGCCCGCTCGCCAGCATTGCCGCTGCCTTGGCCCTGGCGTTTTGCCTGCTACCACCTGACACTGGGTGCCACCTCCGCCTTAGCCGCCGGACCGATCCACCCGCACCCGATGCACCATAGATGTAACTCGCCGTCTGGCGTATGGCCGAGCGGACGCGGCATGCCCCGCTTGCATCGCGGACAGACTTGGTTGGTGTCCCATTTTGTCCCATTTTCTGTCCCGTTTTCCGCTCGGTCAGAACGGCAGTTCGTCAAGTTCGCTGTTCTCGTGCTCGGCACAGAGATACGCTCCTTCCCGCATCGTGACCGGGTTCTCGCCACAGATGACGCAGCCGATGCCGTTGTCGAGTGAACGAAGTGAACCATAGTTAACCAACTTTTCGGATAAATCCCCATGAGAGAGATTCTTAGCGTTTATACCGGAATCCAGTTCACTATGATTCACTTGGTTCACTAATCCAATTCCTCGCCAGACCTTACGACCGCCGGTGGTCCGGCCGCCGCCGGTGAATCCACGTTCGCCAAGCTGGAGTCCGAAAGCACGTTGGCTCATCGCCCGGTCGCCGTTCGCCTCGGTCCACGCGCGATACACGCGATAGAGGTCGGACGCTCCCGCCTGCGCGGAATGTTGCACGGTGCAACATTCCGCGATGAAACCGGCGAGCGAGTCCATTTCCGCGCGGTAGGTCTCGGTCGCCTCGGCGACTTCCTCGGGCACTCCGAGCCCATCCCGCTGCCATTCGAGACAGCCCTCCACGGCCCAGCGGAGAATCCCGGGCAACTCGGCACACAACTTGTCGAACAGGTTGGGGTCTTTCTCGCTGTCCTCAATCCTCACGTTGAACGGAATGAGCCGGATTCGATCCCAGATTGCGCGGTCGGTTCCGCGAATGAGCGGCTTGTGGTTCGTAGCAAGCCAGATTTTGCCCTCGAGCGCGAAGTCAAACCACTCGCCACGCATAAAGCGCGCGCTGATGACGTCGTTCCCGGCGAGGTCTTTGATGGTCGCCTCGGCCAGTCGCGCGTTTTCTTCCGTCTCGGATGCGGTGATGAATCGCGCGCCTTTGAGTCGAGCAACGTCGTTCGGGATGCTTTCTCCGCGCTTGGCCATAAGGGTCTGAGTTGGCGTCCGGAGTGCATAGTCGCCCAGGAGGGTCATGACTACTTTGAGCAGCGTCGTCTTCCCGTTTGACCCGGCGCCATAGAGAATGAAGACGCAGCGTTCCGTCGTCTTGCCGGTGAGGGAATAACCAATCGCTCGGCGAATGAACGCGATAAGCTGCTCGCTGCGGTCGAAGATGCGGCCGAGGAACGCGAGCCAGAGCGGGCAATTGGCTCCCGGATCCCACGCGACCGGCGCGAGCTTCGTTACCAGGTCTTCGCGCCGATGCTCGCGAATTGTGCCTGTTCGGAGTTCGACGGTGCCGTTTGCCGTCGTCAGGAGCCACGAATCCCGGTCCATGTCGGCCGGCCGAACCGGGATTCCTGCCTCGGAGCGCCCTAGTTCCATCATGGCCCGGATCTTTGCCGCACTTTCCAGGCTTTGCGCGTTTGCGAGCGCCTCGCCGCGCTTGTGGTCGTCTTCGATGCGCGCCGCCTCGGCATAGCAGTTGCGCGCCGTCGCTTTCGCCCACCGTTCTACCTGGCCGGTTTCGTCGACTTTCCAGCGAGCCCTGTCCCACACCAGATAGCGGCAAAGAGTGAACGAGTAGCGAAGGTTGTCGCCGTGCTGGCTGATGAACCGCTCAGCGTTGCCGAGGTCCGTGTAAGGAAACTCCTTACGACTTGCCAAGGTTGCCCGGCCGGTTTCTGCATCGCGCCGCCCGATTTCGTCGGGCAGTCGATCATTCATGATAAGGATGGCACCGACGACCTTCTCCACGGTGAGACCCGGCACGCGCTCGACAACCATCTTTGCAAAGACGGCTTGCTGAGACCCGGCGGGATTAAACTGCTTCAGACACAATGGCCGGTCCGCACCGTTCCATACCTCGAACCGCGCTTCCAGCACCCCACCCGGCCCGATCCTGGCTGCCGGCACGATCAGTTCGTGCCGCTCATCTAAGCGGACCGATACGCACGGATCGATCGCTCGCAGTCTCATTGCTCTGCGTCCAGTCGCACCGACCGCGGCCGCCGCGAGGACGACAAGTTGCGCAGTAGTAGCCGGGGTGGTCGTGCGAGAGTTAACGCCGCGGTTGCCCGGCGCCGGACCGGGATACCGTCTAGCGCGGCATCGAGCAACCCAGCGAGTTCGCTGATTAGTTTCTCGCCGCGGTTGCGCTCGTCGACCGCGATCGACCAGCGGCGGCGGTAGTCGTCAGCCGCTTCGGTCGCCTCGGCAAGTTGGCGCTCAAGGTCAAAGATGTACCGCCCGAGTGGCGTATCATCGGCGATGATCGTGTCGCCGGCGCAGCGGTGCGTTTCGTTTATCACGATTGCACCTCTTGCGCGCCTCGGCCTGCAGTGGTAGCATCGAAGTAGCATAGAGCGTCTTTCTCAGCGCTCGATCCACTCGCCGCCGCGGCGCTGTCACGCCCGGCGGCTTTTTTCTGGCCGCGGATCCGGGCCAACCGGCCGCGTTCTCGCAAAAGGTGATAGCACTCTGCCAGTACATCATCGGTCATGGCTTAACCGCCTTTGCGCTCGTTCTCGTGCCAACCGTTGTATGGATTCACGACTAATGAGTCGTCCGAGGGGCGTGGGTAGCACCTCCAACCGGCCCTCGGAAATGAGTTGATTCACACGACTAACCGACACGAGGAGCACGCGCGCCGTTTCCGTGGGCGAACAGTAGTCGTTTTCTAGTGATGCCAGCACCCTACCCCCTATTTGTGAACAACAAAAAACGGCACATCCGCGCATTGGTTTGCGAGATGTGCCGTCAATCAACTCAGGCACTGAGAAGTATTCAGTTAGAGCCCTCGTGGAGCTCGATCAGTTCAACGACTGCATTGTATCACACAATGCACAGGCGAACAAGTATTCACCTATCGAATTTGACAACCAATCACGCACTGAGGCTGCAATCGAAGCCGCTACTTTGTGATTGCCACCACAATTTCACGAAGTATTCGCAGATCAGAAAATTCGGAATGTGCGCGCAGACCTGAAGGGTCGCGGCAAGGCCGACGGTTGTGCTGTTGTAGTTGTGGGGCGAAACGACGATGTCGTACGGTTCGGCCATGGCGGCGATCTCTTTGATCTCCAGGATACCGCCGCAGTTGCAGATGTCCGGATTGATAATATCGGCGGCGCGCCGCTCGAAGACTTCGCGAAACTCGGCCTTGGTGTAGAGCTCCTCGCCGGTGACGACCGGGATCGAGATCTGTCGCTTTGTCTCGGCGAGCATCCCGACGTTCTCGGCCAGGACCGGCTCCTCGTACCAGAACGGACGGTATTGCTCGATGGCCCGCGCGACCCGCACCGCGTGCATCGGGGCGAGACGACGGTGCACCTCGACGAGAATGTCCACTTTCGGACCAACCGCCTCGCGGACCGCGGCAACGTTGTCGATGGCGCGCTGCTCCTGCTCGGCGTCGATGAAGGTGCGCCAGGGATCCGGAAAGGGGTCAAACTTGAGGGCAGTGAAGCCCATCGCGACGACTTCCTTGGCGCGCCGACCAAGCGCCTCCGGCGTCTTTCCGCCGCCCCAGCCGTTCGCGTAAACGCGAATCTTCTCGCGCCAGGCGCCGCCAAGAAGGTTGTAGACCGGCTGATCGCAGGCCTTGCCGACAATATCCCACAGCGCGTGCTCGATTCCGCTGACCGCGCAGTAGAAGTCCATCGCGCCGCGCCGACCGGCCCAGTCGTGGTACATCACCCCGAGGGTGTGCTTAATGTTGAAGGGATTACGACCGATCAGATAGCGCTTCATCGCCCGGATGTGCGCCTCGATCGCCTGGTCGCGGTCGGCCTGGGTGTAGCACTCGCCCCAGCCAAACAGCCCTTCGTCGGTTTCGACCTTGACGAGCAGCCAGTTCTTACCCCGCCCGGGGTGGACGATCCAGGTCTTGACGTCGGCAATCTTCATCCCGATCTCCTCAACAGTCGTTGGCCCAGCGCATGATCAGGGCACCGCCTCGACGATGGTCCCCTGCCCCCCCCACCGGATAAGGAGAAATTCGGGGGACACCCCCAAACCCCCGGCCCAGCGGGAGACCAGGTGTCGCGCACCGCGCCTAATCCTAGCACCGTGGCATCCTTACGTCGACCGGGACGCGCTCTAGCCAGGGATTTGGAGATAAGGAAAAGGGCTAGTTAGCAAGGTATTAGTCGTAAGGGCGATAAGTGTCAGTCGCCTGAATCGGGATGGGCAGAATACGGCAGGTGAAGTAGAGTAGAAGCCGACGATCGG
>Ga0209012_1000792_pt1 | contig 38885 bp, 36 predicted proteins | sample RS3BMetagenome_FD_184735 | JGI IMG/M metagenome (GOLD analysis project Ga0209012, IMG submission 184735) | Ferric oxide microbial mat and aquatic microbial communities from Rainbow Spring, Yellowstone National Park, USA - RS3B (SPAdes) (version 3) ...
GGCGAGGCGTTCATAACCGTTGTAGAGGCGAGTCTTGAGGTTGCGGTCAGCCGGCGCGCTTTGTGTCGCCTCAATCACCACATGAGCGCGATCCGCTAGGTACTCCAGTGCCTCGACGAAATCAACACCCTGTGTCTCTCGAACGAAGGTGATCGCATCACCTTTGGCATGACATCCGAAGCAGTAGTAGACGCCATCCTCACCGTTCACTGAGAACGAACCGGTGTGCTCCTGATGGAACGGACAGAGCCCGACGTATCGCCGTCCAACACGCTTAAGGGCAACCGTGGATCCCACGAGGGCAACGATATCAGTGGCGTCTAAGACCCGCCGAATATCAAGCTCAGAGTAACCCACTCCACGAGCTCCTTCCCTCAGTAGCGCCTACCTACAGGCTAGCACCCTCGCGAATGAGCGACTGAGCAACCGCGAGTCGAGCAATCGGCACCCGATACGGCGAACAGCTCACGTAATCGAGCCCGAGTTTGACGAAACTTGCGATCGACTCAGCATCGCCACCGTGTTCACCACAAACTCCAAGCTTGATGTCCGGTCGGGTCGATCGTGCACGCTTGACCGCGATATTCATGAGCTCTACCACTCCTTCGGCATCCACCACCTTGAACGGGTTCGACGGCAAGAGTCCCTGAGCCAAGTAGATCGGCATGAGCTTGCTCTCAACATCATCACGCGAGAATCCATACGTGAGTTGGGTCAAGTCATTGGTTCCGAAGGAGAAGAACTCAGCGATCTCGGCGATCTCCATCGCCATCAAGGCCGCTCGAGGAGTCTCGATCATCGTCCCAAAGAGCACATCAAGGTCGTCATCTGCGCCGAGCTCGGCGAGTGCCTCCTCAACCCAAGCGTGTGCATAGGCCAACTCCTGCTTCGAGATCGTCAATGGAATCATCACCTCGACATGGGGACTTCCTCCGGCACGCTTTCGTTCCATAGCCGCCTCAAGCAACGCTCGCACTTGCATGGTATAGAGTCCCGGCTTCAGGACCCCGAGACGGACTCCACGCACGCCGAGCATTGGGTTGAACTCCCGCCAGGTCTTAGCGGCTTCAAGCATCTTCTCATCCTCAGCCGTGAGCGACCCTCTGCTCTCCTTGATGAGCAATGCATCGATGTCTGGCAAGAACTCGTGCAGCGGTGGATCCAGGAGTCGGACGGTGACTGGAAGTCCATCCATCGCTTCGAGAATCTGAAGGAAGTCCGCACGCTGGGCGACGCGAAGCTCCTCCAAGGCACGCGTCTCGTCCTCTGGGGTATCAGCGAGAATCATGCGGCGAACGATGGGCAGTCGATCCTCAGCAAGAAACATGTGCTCAGTACGGCAAAGCCCGATCCCTTGGGCCCCAAAGCGACGGGCAATCGCAGCATCCGGTCCAGAATCCGCGTTGGCTCGCACCATCATGTGACCGCCAGCCAACTCATCCGCCCATTGCAACAGCAGCTCAAGCTCCTGAGGGGGCTCGGCTACCTGCAACGGCAGCCGACCAAGGGCAACTGTTCCGGCCGTGCCATCAATAGAGATCTCATCACCCTCTCGAATCGCAAGGTCTCCAATGGAGACGGCGCCGTTCTCAAAGACCAACTGGTCGGCCCCAACGACGGCTGGCTTACCCCAACCGCGGGCGACAACTGCTGCATGTGACACGAGGCCGCCACGGCTGGTGAGAATCCCGTTCGAAGCCAGCATGCCATGGACGTCATCAGGCGAGGTCTCCTTGCGAACCAGTATCACATCCTCACCGCGCTCATGGGCAAGTACCGCGTCATCAGAGGTGAAGTAGACCTTGCCGACGGCCGCTCCTGGCGAGGCCCCAAGACCGGTGGTGATGACGTCGTACTTGGTAGTCGCAAACTGCGGGTGCAGGAGCTGATCGAGATGGTCCGGCGAGACGCGAAGCAGCGCCTCCTCACGGCTCAATTTGATGTCGCCTTCGGTGGTCATAGCGACCGCCATCCGCAGAGCAGCCATGCCGGTCCGCTTACCAACTCGCGTCTGCAACATCCATAGTTTGCCCTGTTCCACCGTGAACTCGACGTCACACATATCGCGATAATGGAGCTCGAGGCGCTCGAAGATCTCCATCAACTCGTGAAACACCGCTGGAAAATGCCCTTCGAGCTCTGCGAGAGGCTCGGTGATGCGCACACCGGCAACCACGTCCTCACCTTGGGCGTTCACCAGGAAGTCACCATAGACACCCTGCTGGCCGGTGGCAGGATCTCTGGTGAATCCAACGCCGGTTCCAGAGTTGTTATCCCGGTTGCCAAAGACCATCGCTTGCACGTTGACGGCCGTCCCTAGGCGATGATCGATACCTTCGCGCTCTCGGTAGGCGATCGCTCTCGGTCCGTTCCACGACCCGAAGACGGCTTCGATCGCACCATAAATTTGGACCCTCGGGTCCTCGGGAAACGGCTGTCCAGTTTCGTGGGCGACGAGCTCCTTGTAAGCACCGACGAGATCACGCAACAGCTCTGCGGGAACGTCTCCATCGGACTCAACCCCAGCCCGCTCCTTGGCAGCATCGAGCAATCGATCAAACTCCGGCGAATCGATGCCCTGGACAATACGTGCGTACATCGCGATGAAGCGACGATAGGAGTCGAAGGCAAACCGGGGATCATCCGTCTGTGCGGCGAGGCCCTCGACCGATCCGTCGTTGAGACCAAGGTTTAACACGGTGTCCATCATGCCTGGCATCGAGAACTGGGCACCCGAGCGCACGGAGACCAGAAGCGGATCACCTGGATCACCAAGGCGCTTACCCATCCGCTCCTCGAGTTGGGCCAATGCAGCATCTACCTCGGCACTCAGACCATCTGGCCATCCCCCATCGATATAGGCTCGGCAGGCATCGGTCGAGATCGTGAATCCATGCGGAACCGGCAAACCCAACACCGAGGTCATCTCGGCCAAGTTGGCACCCTTACCTCCAAGAAGGTGCTTGAGGTTCATGGGTGCTACCTCGTGAGGATAATCGAATGAGAACACAAACTGCACGGTCGTCTCCTTACCATCTGCCTGCGCTGGAAGCGCGACGAACGGGCTGTTTTCCCTCCGCCTGACCGCTCCAGTCTGTCCCTGCCCGCTTTTGGCGGTTCACTACCCGTCAGCGACGTTGCCGAGGTATGCCAAGTGAGTATAGCCAGATGCCCTCGCGGTTACTCGAACCTCCTGGCGATCGGCCGGGCGACTGCACCGAGGAGTCCATGGAGATGACTCAACAGCTCGGCGATGGGAATGCGAACCTGCTCGGTGGTGTCACGGTCACGAACGGTCACCGCCTGGTCCTCGAGGGTATCAAAATCCACCGTGACACAGTACGGTGTTCCAATCTCATCCTGGCGACGATAGCGACGCCCGATCGACTGCGTGACATCGTAGTCACAGCTGAACTCGGCTGCAACCGCACCAAAGACATCTTGGGCGACACGCTGGAGTTCTGGCTTCTTCGAAAGCGGCAAAACCGCCACCGTGAACGGGGCGAGCAACGGCGAGAGTCGCAACAGCGTGCGCTCCTCCCCGCCGACCTCATCGCGATCGTAGGCCGAGAGCAAAAACGCCATCATCGCGCGGGTGACACCACCGGCCGGCTCGATCACGTTCGGAAGATAACGCTCGTTGGTCTGGGGATCGAAGTAGGTCATATCCTCTCCCGAGTGCGTAGCATGGGCGTTCAAGTCATAGGTGCCGCGGTTGGCAATCCCCTCCAGCTCGCCGAATCCCCAAGGAAATCGATACTCGATATCCTTGGTGGCCTTTGAGTAATGCGAGAGTTCGTCCTGCTCATGAGGCCTGAGCCGCAACTCATCGGCCGCGATCCCGAGCGTGCGGTACCACTCGTACCGCTCAGTGACCCAGTAGTCGAAGTAGCGATCCGCTAGCTCCGGTGGTGTAAAGAACTCCATCTCCATCTGATCGAACTCTCGCGTGCGGAAGACGAAGTTACCAGGGGTGATCTCATTGCGGAACGACTTGCCGAGTTGAGCGATGCCAAAAGGTGGCTTGAGGCGTAACGCCCGTTGTACCAATGGAAAGTTGACAAACATTCCTTGGGCCGTCTCAGGACGAAGATAGGCAACCGAGGCATCGTCGGCGACGGGACCCACGAAGGTCCTGAACATCAGGTTGAAATCTCGCGACTCCGTGAGATCCTTTGACCCGCAGGTTGGACAGACCCCGTCGATCTGGTCCTCTCGCCAGCGTGCGCCACAGGAGCGACAATCGACGAGCGGATCCGTGAAACCGGCTAGGTGTCCAGAAGCCTCCCAGATTTTGGGACTTGAGAGGATAGCCGCCTCGATACCGACAACGTCAGGGCGCTGCTGAACCATAAAATTCCACCAGGCATCACGGACGTTGCGCAACATCAATGCGCCAAGTGGGCCATAGTCATAGGTTGAGCGGAATCCGCCATAGATCTCCGCAGACGGAAAGATAAAGCCTCGCTGCTTGGCGAGGCTCACGATGGCTTCCATTTGATCGAGTTCAGGCATATCGAGAGTGTAATCGTCACGACGGGCAGAGGTGGTTCTCGGTGCTACGATCACCAAGCCCAGCGGCCGATTATGGCGATGGAGGCGCCGATCATAGCGGTTGCGATACGCCCAGCGATGCAATGACGCCACTCGAACGTAGCCCTCGCCCGACAACCTCCTTGACCAGTCGAATGACAAACGCCTCGAAGTCTCGGCTGGGGTCAGGTTCGGCGAGCACTTCGCTCACACGATGTGCAAGCACCGCCGCGCTCATCACCAGAACAGCTGGGACGACCGGTTCACCGCCACAGCCCGCACATCGCGGTGCTGAGCTGGCAAAATCGAAGCCATAGTACTGGCCTACCGACCCGCAAAGTCCACAGGCAGCCAAGTTTGGGGCATAACCCTCGATCTCGAGCAGCCGGAGCAACAGAGCGCCCAAAAGCGTCGGTCGCGGCTCATCCAACATCATCGCTAGGCCGCGAATCATCAGTGCGTACACCGTTGGGTTGGGATGGCGATCGAGTGTAAGGCTATCGATGGCCTCCAGCCATTCCAGTGCCGCACCAAACTGGCTGGGATCCACCCCAGCGCGAGCCATGTTGGCCTGCAAAAGTGAGGCTTGTTGGATGACATCGAGGTCACGGCCTCGATACAGCAACAGATCCAGTTCGCTGGTCGGTTGCACCAGGCCTGAGATACGGCTCTTGGGACCACGCACCCCTTTAGCTACGGCTCGAAGCTTGCCATGGCCGAGGGTGAAGAGGTTGACGATCCGATCCGACTCACCAAGTGGCCACGTTCGGATGACCACTGCCCGATCTGGGTATGACTTCATCGATTACGAAACCGCTGTCGACGCCCACCGAGGACTAAGAGTCCAATCAACACGACGACCAGAATCATCAGGCCACCAAGCTGTGCCGCACCACCCTTGATGGCGGCGGCGGCCAGAAACAGCAAACCAAGCCCAATGACCCACGCGAGAATTCGAGCGATCACATAGAGCGCCTTCATCGATTGCGTTGCTCCTTTACTCCCCCATAGCGACGTGATCTTCCCTGGTAGAGCCGGACCGCCTCAAAGAGGTGTTCACGGCGAAAGTCCGGCCAGTACTCATCGACAAAGACGAGTTCTGAATAGGCCAGCTGCCAAAGCAAGAAGTTTGAGATCCGATACTCCCCGGAGGTCCTGATCACCAGGTCCGGGTCCGGCATCTCAGGTTGATAGAGATGAGAAGCGATGACTGCATCACTCACCTGACTCGGTCGATAGCCTTCGGCGACGATATCTCTGACCGCATCGACAATCTCAGCTCTCCCACCATAGTTGAACGCCATCGTCAGTGTGAGCGTAGAGTTTGCCTCCGTGAGTGCCTCTGCCCGATCCATCTCACGCAGCACCGATCGTGGGACCCGCCAGTTACGGCGCCCAATAAAGCGGATACGCACCCCAAGGTCGTTCAGCTCGTCACGTCGGCGCCGCAAGAGGCCCCGATTGAAGTTCATGAGGAAGCGCACCTCGTCGCTCGGTCGACGCCAGTTCTCCGTCGAAAAGGCATAGACCGTCAGCCACGAGATACCGAGGTCGAGTGCCCCATAGACCGTGTCCAGCAGCGCCTGCTCGCCAGCCGCATGCCCCTCGGTGCGTGCGAGTCCAAACTGCTCCGCCCATCGACCGTTGCCGTCCATGACACAGCCAACGTGACGGGGGATCTTTGTCGGATCAATGCCCTCGATCATGGATCCCGCCGCAGTCGAGACGCAAGGTGCTGGCTCATTGGTTGCCCAACCGCCGCCATCCAGAACTCGATGACGAGTTCGTCATCGCCAAGGGTCAATACCCGTTGGGTCGCCTCCACCGGCTTCGCGGTTTCGGTGGCCGCCATCTGCACCGAGGACAGACTGGCCACTAGACATTGACCCTTTAGAACAATCTGACCGGCGAGTGCCTCGCTGATCCCGGTTGGCTGAGCCACCACCAGCTCGATCCGATGCTGCTCCGGAAACCGGAGGTACCCGGTCTCGACATGGAGCGCTGCACCATCAAGAGTCTGCGTCATCTGGCGATAGGGCAAAAATGCCCGTCCAACATCGAGAACCTCTACGGTCTCGATATACCCAAAGTCGCGAATGGTCGGGTACCAACCTTTGCCCTCACCCACCCAACGACCAACTATCGCACTACGAAATTCCATGCCCCTCCGAACACAACTCAAAAGCGAGCTTAGCGCCACTTGCGCTGTTTCACAGGCCCGAGAACCTCCGCCGGTGCAGCGTCGATGACAGAACGAGGCGGTTGATGTCCGATGTCACACGCCAACGACCATTGCATAGCCAGAGCATCACCACTGCCCCCGTCGGCTACACCACGACGAGGGGCTCTTATCGTCTCGACGCCAGCAACTACCTACAGTACGTGCCGACGTGATCGATCAGGTCACGGTCAACTACCTACGCAGGTACACCCTTGTGCTCCACGACGAGGGTGGCCATACAACCACGTGATAGCGCACGCTTGATCAAACTATGCACGACCAACCAAACGCTTGCACACAACCCGAGATCCTCGAGGTGGGTATCACCATCACTTGATTCAAGGTTTCGCCGAAGGCATCTCGAGTTCTCTCGTTGCATGGTGATGCCTACGCCTCGAGGTGACGAACATCAAAGCGTCTCAACAGGCTGAGCCCCGATCAATGAAGTGACGCCTGCCCGAGCCTTCTCGGGGTCGACCGTGAGCCAGCAGGCCCGGTCTAATGCACCCGAACGCTTGGACGTGACAGCGGGCCGACAACTCGACGCACCCGCAGCCATACCTCGTCGCCAGTGATGGGTGCGGGCCTGATCGATTCGGGCCTGATCGATTCAGGCTTGGGCGATTCAGGCTTGGGCGATTCCGGCTTGGGCGATTCAGTTCTGATCAGGTGTTCAGAGCTCGAACTCATCAAGCCTGCGCGAGTCTCGGCTCCACTCCTTGGCCACTTTAACCTCGAGCTGTACCCGAAAACGACCTCGCAGCCGTCGATTGACACGGTGGCGCACCGACCGGAGTCGGGCCCCGCCCTCGCCGATCAGTATGCCCTTTTGGGAGGTTCGCTCCACAAAGATCACCACCGGCACCTCGTCGCTGTCGTCATCCCAATCGATAACCCGGCACTCGATCGAGTGCGGCACCTCATCGCGAAGACCATTGAGCAGCTCATCTCGGACGATCTCAGCGATCCAAATCCTTAGTGGCAGGTCGACCTTGGTCTCCGGCTCGTACATCGGGTCACCTTCGGGGAGGTGATTACCAAGCACATCACGGAGCTCCACCACCCCCGTGCCCTGTTTGGCAGAGGCAAGAAGATAGTCTGCCAACGGCCACCCCGAGAGCTCTTGGAGCTTGGGCAACAGAGCGGTTGGATGGACAAGATCGATCTTGTTGATGACAACGAGGTCCTGCGGTGTGAGTTGATCGAGAACACTTCGCTCTCGCTCACTCAAGGGTTTGGCCGCATCCAAGACCATCAGCGTAACGTCAGCCCCATCCATCTCCCCTTCAGTAACCGCGAAGAGCCGTGCAGCAAGCTGATCCCGACCGACGTCGAGTCCAGGGGTATCCACGAGCACCATCTCGACCTCGGGTTCTCTGACGATCACGCGAACCGCGCGCCTCGTCGTGTTCTTATGCCAGGACACCGTCGAGAGCCGTGCTTGGGCGATGGCGTTGATCAGCGAGGACTTACCCACGTTGGTGCGCCCAACAACGGCTATGAAGCCCGAGCGCATCAGCCAACCTCGCCAGTCATGCCAGTATCGACCACCGGCGCGATCTCAACCTTTGCAACCCGATGACCGGTGACATGGAGAACGGTGAGCCGGTATCCAGCCACCTCGACCTCCTCACCGGCCGAGGGGAGATGCCCAAGTTGACCGGAGATGAGACCACCGATGGTATCCCAACCACCTTCGGGGAGGCCAACATGCAGCAGTTCTTCGAGATCGTCGATCGAGTACGTTCCTTTGACCTGAACCGCTCCATCCGCTCCAGGGATCACGGCATCGTCTTCGGTGTCGAACTCGTCTGAGATGTCACCGATGAGCTCTTCGATCAGGTCCTCGAGCGTCACGAGCCCAGCCGTTGATCCGTACTCATCGACCACGACACTGATATGGAACTTCCCCACCTTCATCTCTCGCAAGAGATCGGCAACGGGCTTGCTTTCAGGGACAAAATGTGCTGGACGCATGTGTCGCCCGACCGGCTCGTGAACCGCCTCTTTGTGCTCAAGTGACAGGAGGTCCTTGGCCAAAAGAATACCAACGACGTTATCGATCGAACCGTCATATACCGGCAATCGGGACCGTCCCGCCCGGATGATGACCGCGATGGCCCCTTCGACCGTCGTGGTCGCCTCGACGGCGACGATATCAGGGCGAGGTACCATCACCTCGCGAGTAATGGTGTCACCGAAGTTGATCACCGAATGAATGAGCGCGCGCTCTTCATCCTCAATGACGTCACCCTCCTCGGCTGCATCCGCCATCGCAAGCAGCTCCTGCTCGGATACAAAGGAGGTAATGGCCCCACGACCTGGTGTCAACAACCTGGAGAGTCGCGCCACCGCCGATGCGATCACCTTGATCGGCCAAAACCTCACTAAAACCGAAACCAGCGGCGCCGAAAACAACGCACTCTCATCCGGCCGAACCACCGCGATGTTCTTCGGCACGGCTTCACCAAGCACGAAGATCACTAAGACCTCCACGATGGTGGCGACCACCACGCCAAGTGGACCAAAGAGGTGATCAGCGATAATGCCGACCAACGTGGCCGCGACCAACTGAGCAACGAGGGTGACAAAGAGCACGGTACTGAGATAGGAGCCTGGATCTTCAACCATTTGGGCGAGACGCCTGGCTCCTCTGCGCTCCTGTTCAACCAGTCCGAGGGCCCTGATTTTCGAGGTGCGGGTCAGTGATGTCTCGGCCAAGGACATGACGGCCGACAACAGCACCAGGAGGATGATGACTACCAGTGCCCAGGTGTCTTCGGTGTTCATCTGCTCACCTACTCACTGGCTTCGCTAGGTCGATCGCGTTTGAGTGGATGGTAGAACTCAGCCAACAGTGCGTCCTCTCGAGCCTCCATCACTTCTGCCTCGGCATCGATCTCGTGGTCCATCCCTTTGAGATGCAGGATTCCGTGCACCAGCAGCAATGCCAACTCATCCTCAAGTGAACCATCGTGTCCACGATCACCGCGATGCTCTGGGGCATACCCTGCTGCGATCGATGGACAGATCACGATATCTCCAAGCAGCGCGGGTCGCTCTGGCTCGGGCGAGGTCGGCATGGGGCGCCGAGAGTCTGCGGCGCCACCGTAGGTCGGTTCGTCCTCTTCAATCGTGAACGAAAGCACGTCAGTCGGTCCACTGACCCCTCGAAACTCGAGGTTCATTGAGGCGATGACGTCCCGATCAACAAAAATCACTGAGAGTTCGGCTGGCCGAGCACGGTACTCTCGATCGGCAATCGCCTTAGCAAGGCGATAAAACAGATCCTCTGCAATCGGGACGTCGTCCTGTTCGTTGGCGACAAAAACCTCTAACTCACCACTCACGATCTCGCAGCCTCCGCTTCGCTACGATCATAGGCGTCAACAATCGCCGTGACAATCGGATTGCGCACCACATCTCTGGAATCGAGACGGACAAAGGAGACTCCCTCGATACCGGACAACGTTCGCTCGACGTCCATGAGACCGGAGCGACCGCTGGTCAGGTCGATTTGGGTAACATCACCGGTCACCACCGCCTTTGAACCAAACCCGATGCGTGTCAGAAACATCTTCATCTGGCCAGATGTCGTGTTTTGGGCCTCGTCGAGAATGATGAAACTCGAGTTCAAGGTTCGGCCTCGCATGAAGGCCAGCGGTGCCACCTCGATGACCTGGCGCTCAAAGAGCCTGGTGACGGTTTCGGGGTCCATGAGATCGTAGAGTGCATCATAGAGCGGGCGTAGATAGGGGTCGACTTTTGCGTTCAGATCACCGGGTAAAAAGCCAAGCCGCTCACCAGCTTCAACCGCAGGTCGAGTCAAGATAATGCGATTGATCCGCTTCTCCTGCAGGGCGGCCACCGCCAGGGCAACCGCGAGATAGGACTTCCCGGTTCCCGCAGGACCGATGCCGAAGGTGATGGTGTTAGCGCCAATCGCCTCGACGTATCGACGCTGTCCGATGGTCTTTGGCCGCACCGGTTTACCAGAGCGGGACCGGGCAAGCTCGACATCGGTCACGTCCTTGGGGCTCGCCTCAGCCTCGACCATATCGATAGCGCGCTGCAGCGTCTGAGGCTCGATGGCGTCACCACGATCCGCAATCGCCAACAGCTCGGAAAACAGTCGAATCACAACAGTCGCGTCCGGACCCTCGACGGTGATCTCGTCACCCCGAATGAGAATGCGAGAGCGTGTAAACGCACGCTCAAGAATCCTTAGGTGCTCATCGTTGCGCCCAAGGACATTTAATAGTGCAGGTGGGCTCGACACACGCAACCTACCCGACATCGATGCCACGCTTGCGTTGGCATCAGCCATAGTCAACTTCTCCTCACTCTCCAATCCTTGCATCGATCCTTCTCACAATCCCTCCTGGCCCTATCGAAGCGCTCCTCATTCGCACGAATCGCCACATCCACAATCAAGGTGTGCACCTACTGGGGCGATGGCTACCTCATGACCACTGCGAGACGACCATCGAGCGACGGCACGCCTGCAGGCGACGATGTAACCTCCCAATTGATACTCGCCCTGACCGAGATCGAAGCCACGACGGCCGAAAACGAGCTGACGAGTCGCCAGCGACGTGCTATGCGGCGGCTCGAAACCAGTACCTTCGACGATCTGCTCGGTCATCAGCATCGCGTCCGTCTCCGCCTGTACTCGCACGAGCTGCTGGGTACGATTGATGGGTTTGGCCCGGGCACACTCCGATTGACCACCGATGACCGATCGCCCTATCTGATTGCCACGGAGCACATCGACACCGTCGAATTCCTGGCTGCGCGGCTGACTCCGGCGCTGGAGTTGGTGTCGTTCGCCACCGAACTCGCCCAACTGACCAGCCAAGGGGCGTGCTGGATGGTCGACACCAACGGACAAACCCACCAGCTCGAACACGTCATCGCACTCGCCGAGGACTACCTGTATTACAGGAGTCATCGCAACGTCTCTTGTGCCGTGCGGCTCTCACGTATTGCCTTGGTCAGCCCAGGACTCCAGATATCATCATAAATCTCAGCATTAGCCTACCATCTGGCGACTTCACCACATCGTTGGTTTGGATCGTCGTTATTGGAGGGCTTCCTTTGATTTACATTGGGGCCCGGCATGCAAGACGACGGCAACGGTGGGCGACGACACGCCGGCTGGCTAACCAACGACCCGGTCCTCACCTACTTGACGAGAATCCGCCTCGTCGAACTGGTATAAATGCCGTAGATCACCAGGGGCGATGCGACTACGCTCGACGTAGTCGTCGAGATCCCCATGCTTGAGACGAATGTTGCGACCGATCTGATAGCCCACCAATTGCCCCTCGTCGATCAGGCGATACAACGTTCGCAGCGATACACCAAGCCGATCAGCCGCCTCTTTCGAGCTGAGCCACTTACCTTCTACCACCAAGTCCCTCCATCTACCACAAGATATCATAGTTCATCAGAGGATGACTTGACACCTCACCGGACGCAACGCTACGATCCTGAGGTGCAAGGACGCACACGCACCGTTCGCTGGGCAACGTGAACAGCGATCCCGACGTAGCCGCTACGCAAGGATCGAGGCCAGTCAATGGTGCGACGAAATTCAGGGAGGAAGAATGCAATCAATCGATACCCCGCCACGCCCAAGCCGCCCGAGGTGGGGGCAGCGAACAAAGCCACGACGGATTGGCAAGAACCGCATTGACCCGGCTCGACTACGGTTCATCGGGCTCATCACGATGCTCGCGATCGCGGTAGCTACACTTGGCGCTTCACTGGTGCACGAAGCAGAGCGCCCCCCAACCGCCTGGGTCCCCGTCGCCAAGGTCGCGATTCCACCGGGCGAGGCTCTGTTGCCCCAGGATCTGGAGCTACGCAAAACGGTGGTACCATCGTGGCTTGGCCAGCACGTGACAGAGAACCCCGAATCGCTCATCGGGACGATCGCAACGGTGGCGATCGATCCAAACGAGATCATCGAGTCCACCATGGTCAGCCACGCTGCACCGACGCCTCCCTTGCCGCTGGTCACCGTAGCACTGACCAACACCTCGATCGATCCGGCCCTCATCCAAGCAGGTGACCGCGTCGACGTCATCGCCACCTTTACAGCCCCCGGCGGCACTGCCACCACCGAGGTGCTCGCACCCGACGTACGGGTGAATTCCCTGGTGACTACCGACCAGACGTATCTCGTCACCGTCAGTGTGACCCACCTCGAGACAGCTTTGGCGATCGATCAGGCCGAACAGGTCGGCAAGGTCGCCATCGTCGGGGCAACGGGTGTGCGGGGCCATGATGGCCTCGAGACCTACCCTCCAGTTGGAGTACCACATGTCGGATAATCCGATTGTCGCGATCATGACCGACGATGCCATCAACGTCATGGCACGACTGGCCTCGGTCGCCGACCAGCTCAACATCGTCTGTCTTTCGTCTCCAGGTGAGTTGACAGCGCTCCGACAGATCGGGATTATCATCTCCGATCACGCGGTAGCCTGTTATCCGACGATTCGACCCCAAGAGGTCCTTGCGATCGATCCAGCCGATCTCGTCGCACTCGCAATTCAACCCGCGACTGACCGAACAGCAACAGCTTGGGCCCACGATCGACTCACCATGATCGATAACCCAATCACCGAACCAGCACCGCCAATGCGATCGCCAACCGATACCACAGCTGCGTCCACAACACGGCCCGCTCCAATGCCAACAAGTCAGGCGCCAACGATCAGTCCAGGAACGCTGGATCATGGTGCCTACAGCGATGAGCCCAAGATGGCCCAAGCGCTCACACCAACCGATGTCTCTAAGCCCGTCGGAGGTGCCGTTGATCGAGGCGAAGACCAACAACCCAGTGACCACAACCATCGCCAGCACGCTCTGGGCTCCGATGACGCTGTTGTCTCTATCGCAAACCAGCCCATGCTCGGTTGTCGTGTCATCCCGGTCATTGGAACTGACCCGAGCCTGAGTGCGGAGGTGAGTTGTCTGCTTGCGCAACTCTTTGCTCAAGACACCACGCAAGAGCCCGAGTGTGGTGAGACCATGCTGGTCGAACTCGACTCACATGGCTTTCAGCGCCTCCTTCACGACACGCCACTTGAGGCCCCTTCAATCGCCGATCTCCTACATGGCTCAAAGCCAGCAATGGATGCCATTGGTGAACCCGTAACCACCCGCGGCTACCGGCTCATTCCCCAGCCGCTACGGCCCCGCCCAACGATCCAGTGCAATCTGGATCGCGTCGATCAAGCCCTGACGATGGTCGCAACAGCAGCCACGACGTTGATCGTTCCATGTGCCGACACCTTGGTCTATGCCAGGGCCGGTGACCAAACAAGCGAGTTGGAGCTCTTCGCCGAGGGTCTAGTCGGCGACGCTTCGGTGCTTGTCGTGACCGCTCGAGGGGGCCTCGCCTCGATGTACGGGTTGGTAAACCTCGTGCGCGAGGCTCTTCGACACTTCACCAACGTGCGGGAGATCCTCCTTGGAGTAACCGACCCACGTGGACCGATGCGACGCGGCCGCGAACTCCACGAGCTCTTAGAAGAGGCAATCCCTGAGGGCATCGCCCAACTGCATACCCTCGAGATCGTGACGCTCCAGGGTTTGGACCTCGACGACTACCATCACGGGGTGCTCGCCTTCCCTGGGCAATCGTTAAGGCCGCTGCGTTCGTTCGTCCACCGGGCCCGCGAGCTACCGCTCGTGGTACCCAGCCTCAAACCAGACCTTGTGGCCCACCCCTACTACGAGCGAATAGACCCGCTGCTGGACTTTTTTGCCAACGTAGAGGCCTAATGCGCTCGATGGTATACTTCGTCACCATCGAGCCCAAGCTCTCCCTCTTGGACCAAGAACGCGATGGTTGCCAATGTCGATGCCCGTGCCGACCAGGCGACAACCGGGTCTTCGATTCGACCGTAGATCGCCTGGGTGAGTTCAGTCGCCTTGGTGGCGCCGCCTTCGATGAGCGCACGAATCTGGTCGATACGCTCGAGCCGATGGGATCGATAGTAAGCGATCACCTGGCGGCCAAGCTCTGCCTCCATGGTTGGCCCATGGCCGGGTGCGATCAAGGCAAAGTCAACGCCGTCGACAACCTTCAACGAGTTCAGGTAGTGGCGCAGCGACCCGTCGGGGTGCAAAATCGCTGTCGTGCCTCGGCCAAGCAGATGATCTCCGCTCATCAAGACTCCGTCACTGCTGATGTAGCTGACCGAATCGTGGCTATGTCCGGGTGTGGCGACGACATCGATACCACAGGATTCGAGCAGAGACTGAGCCACGGCCGAACTAGGCATCTCTTCGGCCATGATCAATGGCGCGCGAAGCTCCGAGGCAGCCATCTTAGCGAGTGCCGCATGATCTGGATGAGCATGGGTGGTAACGACCGCCTTGACATCGAGCTGACGGGCATAAACCTCATTGGAAATGGCGCCAAGGTGCTCCAACACCTCGGGACCAGGATCGATCAGCATCGCTCGTTGCCCTTCGATCGCTTTGACCAAGTAGGTGTTGGTTCCGTCCAAGGTCATCGCCGACGGGTTTGGGGCAAGAATGCGAACCACCAATCGACTGATCTCGGTGACCCCCACTGGGACCGGGGGGACATGACCAACTCGTGGATCGGCCACCTTCTCCAAACTCACTGCCCTCCTATCTTCTTGTCTCTCGATGTCGTCTTGGATCAAGCCAAACGTCATCACATCTCGGAGTCACGCTGTCTCAAAACCAAGTGTTGCCCCGGTAGCGATGAACACGCACCACAACGGTTCGTGGCTTGTAAGCCTCGCATCCATAGGCCATACTATGAGCGGGTGCAGGACGCATCCGTTAGAACGTGTCCAAGGAGGGAACGCAACGATGCGGTCGATGACCAACGATGCTGACGAGTTGCTTGGTCGCTGTGCTCTCGTGGAGGGCCGAGTCCAGGCGGTGGCGAAACGTGAACACCTCGACCCCAATGACCGAGCGAGCGCGCAGCGAATCTACGCGCTCGCTCGGTCCGAGGCTGAGAACACGTCGCCAACCCTAAAGCCTTCAGAGACACCTGGCATCGACAACGCTCACTACATCGCCGACTATGTGACCCGTAGCATGCTCGGTGCAGGCCCACTCCAGCCGTTACTGGAAGATCCACGGCTCGAAGAGATCATGATCAACGGGCCAAGAGACATCTTTGTCATTCGTCAAGGGGTGGGTCATCTGCGCTACCCGGAGGGCTTCTATCACGACGCACACCTTCGTCGAATCATCGAACGGATCGCAGCTAGCTCACCGGGCTCGAGCAGGGTACTCGACCCATCCGAGGGTATTCAAGACATCAGCTTGGCCGACGGATCTCGTCTCCACCTTGTTCACCCCGAGCTCTCCGCGAACGGACACATGCTGATCAACCTCAGACGTGTGGCGCGCCACCCGACCCAATTGGACCGACAGCTACCGTTGCACGACTTCCTTGTCGAGGCCTTAGACCAAGGGGCGACGATCCTCATCGCTGGGCAACCCGGATCGGGCAAAACCACGCTAGCGCGGCGGTTGCTCTCACAGGTAGAGCCTCGGAGCCGGGTGGTGATCGCCGAAGAGGTAGCCGAAACGGGGGTTGATCTGTTCAACGTTGCTCACCTGCAGACGCGCAAGGAACGACGCCAGGTTGTCGGCGTCGACCTTAGGACGCTGGTGGCGGCATTCCTACGAATGGCACCGACGATCGCAGTGGTTGGCGAAATTCGGGACAAGGAGGCTCTACCCTTCTTGCTGACGACCACCAGTGGCGTTCCAGGCTTGTCAACCATCCACGCTCGCGATGCACGCGGAGCCTTGACCCGACTACGCCTACTTGCCGAGCTGAACACGACGGCCATGTCAAGCGCCTCCATGAGTCAACTGATCGCCGACGGCATCGACATCGTCGTCTATCAAGCCAAGGTTGAATCCACGTTCCTCATCACTGAGATCGCGCTGGTAGAAGATGTCGTCACGGCCAACGACCAAACCAACTTCGTAACCATTCCGGTTGACATCCAAGGGGGCGGCTTTGTCTCGCCGATCCCTCACCACGCCCGTCTCTTCCGTCGATACCCGAGACTGCGCAACGTTGGCGCCGTGCACCCGGTAGCTGAGCTCGCATGATCACCATCATCTGCTCTATCATCGTCGCCACTGGGACACTCGTCGAACTGGGCCACGTCGCGCCTCGTCGACGCAAAGCTTCGCTGCGCATCCAAACGGTACCGATGTTGCTGATGGTAGCGATCATCGGCTTGATCGCGTCACCCGTCATTGGGCTCATCACGGGTGCTGCGGCACTCATCGTCGTGATCGTCAACACCTCACACGCGAACGAGCAATTGGCCTTCTCTCTCTCCAAAGCTTGGCCGATGGTCCTAGATGAGACGGCAACCCGGATGGCAAGCCTCGGCGACGCGTTACCAACAGCCTTCTTCGCAGCGGCGGCGTCGTTGCCCAAACCCCTCGCGAGAGCGGTCGACGAAGGTACGAAACAGTACCAACTCACTGGAGATTTCAGGGTTGCCCTCACGCCGTTGATGGCACAACTCGCCCCCGGGGCTTCGACCGAGACGGTGCGTATGCTGGCAAGCTTGGCTCACGCTAGCGCGAGCGAGACCCAGGCCACACTGGCCCAACTTGGGGACCGTCACCGAGACGATCACAACCTTACGACCGAGCTACAGGCCAAACTGTCTGGCGCTCGACTGGCACGCGCCTTTGTCGTGGTTGTTCCCGTCGTACTTTTCCTGATCGGGATCGTTATCGGGGGAGGTATCCACCCCTATCTCAACCGGCTTGGTCTCACCATGGGCACGATAGCGCTGGTCATGATCACGCTTTGCTGGCTTTGGGCTGATCGGTACCTGACGCCGTTGGACCAGCCCGAGTCGAAGAAGCTCTACGAGTCGCGTCTGTTTCACCTCATGCACTGGTTCGCCCCATGATCGACCGAATGATCCTGCTCATCTCCTGCGGGCTCGTCGTGGCCCTCGCGGCCAAGCTCGCCAGCTTACAACCGACCAATCGCCGTCACGAACGTCTCCTGCGTCACCTACGGCCAGCCGGGGAGCGTCCCATATCAACAACACGGCCTGTGCTTGACAAGCTGGCCACCGGCCTGCGTAGCGAACTTGCGGTGACGCTGGTACCACAGACTCCGGCGCAGTATCTGGCCACCATTACCGCCAACGCAACCGTCCTCACAACAGCATTGCTCATTCTGATCGAGCTGTTGACACCCGACTCGCTCCTCATTTTTGTCACCCCCCTTTTCTGGCTCATTGCCGTCGGTCTCCAACGACTTACCCTGCTGGCCGCGGCTCAACAAATGCGTACCTCGCTACGCGACGACCTGCCCCTCTTGCTGAGCGAACTGCAGACATCACTGGAACGTGGTAACTCGCTGACCACAAGTCTGATCGGAATCGCCGAAACAACCCAGACGTCATGGAGAGCCCACCTTGTGCGCGGCGCCGCCTCACTCGTTCGCGGTGAGGCGGTTGCCAACGTACTCACGGAACTGGCCGGGCTGGCCGGAATCCCCGAGGTGCGCAGGGCTCTCGAACTCCTTGCACTCTCCTGGCAACATCAGGTAGCCCAGAAGTTGATCGCACAACTCCTGGCCCAAGCGAAGCTCGATCACCACAACCGCTTAATCGCAATCGCCGGCAAGCGTGAACAACTGATCTGGATTCCCGTCGCCATCGCGACGCTGATACCCGGCGTGCTTTTGGTGATCGTCCCCCTTGTCGGATCACTGAGGCTGCTCGCGCTCCACTGAGGCCATCGACCAACGACAAGCGACTCCCCAATCTGGCCAACGTCTACCCCCATGGCGGCGATCAGATCGAATGGGCAGGGCAACCATACCTACACCGGACGTGCCAGCGCTGATCAATAATCTCGGTCAGCACATGGGCCCTGTTCCAGCAGGCCCGAGATGAGATGTCCGAGCGACGGCGCACGCTTGTTCACCACAGCCACCACCCAAGCTGAAGAGGTCCGAGTATTGTCATGGTCACTCCAGCGCCGTATTCGTGACCCACGTCGCGAGGCATTCATCACCACGACTCCGTGAGGTCAATGTCCCCGGATAGGCCGTGGGGTCAATGTCCCCATGACGGTCCGAGGGCCAAAATATCGCCTACTACCATCGACCACGGTTGCCCAAGCGCTAGCGAGCGTTAGGCTTTCCCTGCGATCACATCACAAGGGGGGATCATGTCGGGCAAGAACGCATACCTGGATTATTCCAATCGATCCGATCGGTTAAGTGGCGGGGCCAGGCGTATCCCGATCTCCACGCCCATCGGCAACTTCAATGTTTGGACCAAGCGCATTGGCAACAACCCTGACCTCAAGGTACTGCTCCTGCATGGAGGTCCTGGGGCCAACCATGCCTACTTTGAGGCCTTCGATAGCTACTTGCCCAACGCCGGCATCGAATACTACTATTACGACCAGCTCGGATCGACCTATAGCGATAAGCCTACGGACGCCTCACTTTGGGAGATCGATCGCTTTGTCGACGAGGTCGACCAGGTCCGCGAGGCATTGCAACTCGATCGTGATAACTTCGTGTTGCTCGGTCACTCATGGGGCGGCATTCTTGCGATCGAATACGCGCTCGCCCACCAAGACCACCTCAAGGGCCTCGTGATCTCCAACATGATGGCGAGCGCCCCAGCCTACAACGCCTACGCCGAGCAGGTTCTCATGCCGCAGATGGATCAGGAGGTTCTGGCCGAGATCAAGGCGATCGAGGCGGCCGGCGACACCACTAACCCACGCTACATGGAGCTTCTGATACCTCATTTCTACGAATACCATACGTTGAGAATGCCAGCGGAGCAATGGCCAGAGCCAGCGACAAGGGGCATAGACGCTATTAACCAGGAGATCTATGTGTCGATGCAGGGACCCAGTGAGCTCGGCATGAGTGCCGATGCCAAACTGGTGACCTGGGACCGCGTGGCGGACCTTGCGCGCATCCAGGTACCAACGCTGACCATCGGCGCCCGCCACGACACCATGGATCCAGCCCATATGGAGATGATGGCTGAACGGCTGCCCAACGGCCAGTACCTCTACTGCCCCAACGGAAGTCACATGGCACTCTACGACGACCAAGAGGTCTACTTCGCCGGCCTCCTCGACTTCCTCACCAGCCTCTGACGCTCTAGCCCACCTCCTCAAGGGCTGTGGGCTCAAGGCATGCGCCGCTTGCAATCGACCAGCCCATCAGCAACGAGGATCGTAAAGCGCTGCCAGGCAAGATGGTCGTATGAAGCCTTCATTCGCAACGCGCTTGCTGTACATGACAGGGTCAACCAGCGTGTAGCAAACCCCCAATCATTGTCCACTGAATACGTGCAATTAGCGAGCACATCCTGCTGCCTTGGGCACCTCGCATAACGCAATACACCGATGAGATGTCAACCAGTACCAACCGGCGTCAATCATGCATGGTTGGTTGCCAAAGGAAGAGAAAATCTTCGACCATGCATTGACAGCGACTAACTGATGCGCTACGATACCTTTATTCCAAGGAAGGAGTTGTCATGCTGACAGGGAAGTCGGCTCGAGTAACGTCGGCCGTTCATTACGCGATCAATCGATGCACCTTATTCGTTCTCTTCTTCATCCAAAATCTTGAGCGATTATGGTGCTTGCTCATCCAGCGTTGTGACGTTGGGGATGAGATGGGTGAAGGGGTAATCTCGACTGCTATCGTCGTCATGATCATGGCGTTTCTCGCCGTGGGGCTCTGGGTCGCGTTCAAGCTCATTCTGCATAACGCGACGAGCTCGATATCGACCCAGGTCTCACAAATTGGCCAATGAGCTCGGGGTATTGTGCTCGTTGGACCAAACCCTACCTGCTGATACAACCCCCTCACTCATCCACCTACGCAGTCGCCATCATCGGTGCTCACGGCCGTCACGGCGGACCCAATCACCCGATTCGACCTTCGGTGTCGGTACCTCCCATCATCGTGGACCCAATCCGCTGGAACCCAATGGATATAGCCCACAAGGTGCAGGGTCACGCGAGCGAGGGTCATCACTCATCACAGCGCTGATCGCCGGAACCATCGGTATCATTTTATTGGTCGTTGTCTTCCAGGCTGTGGCCCTCACCATCGCCTGGATTCAGCTCAATGCAACCGCTGATCATGCCGCCACGCTCGCAGCAAGTGATTTAAATTCCGGCGTAACTCAGGCGATCGCAACGGCAGATTCATCTATCTATTCATCGGGGATTTACCAACATCATGACCTCTTTATCGTCTGGAACATCGTTGGACAGTCAGTGGGTCTTACGCTCCGCCACGATGCCTCAATACTCACGATACCAACACCGATTTCAGCCCAAGCGACGGCCACCGTCAACTAACCCGGTTGACGCACGGTCACCCCGCGAGGTGAGCAGGCCAGAGGCCGGCTTCATCGACCTGATCACGATGTTGTTTGTGAGCGTGGCCGTGCTTGCCCTGCTCATCCCGTTCGTTCTCGGAACCGTGCGCATCGTCGGTCTCAAGCAGCAGCTCGACCAACGGGCGTGGAACCTGCTGAGATCCGCGACGCTCACAGGTGTCGCACCACCCGCATCGCTTACTATTGACGGCTATCCAATCACCACGAGTCTGCGAGGGTCCCTCGGCGGCTGTAGCATCGCCGAACTGTCGCTCACGACTCGTGCCACCTTGCCGGGCCTGTCCATCCTCGGCAAGGAAATCAGCACCTACCCAGTTATTGGTTCGGCGACGATCGCCACCGGCGCCTATCGCAGTCCCGACACCGAAGGATTCAACTGTGCACCAACCACCGACGGCATCTAACCCTGGCGAGGAGCTGGGGTCGGCCCTCATGCTGTTGCCCGCCATCACACTCATCGTCGTTATTCTCACCGCCATCGTGATCAACACCGCCGCACTCTACCTCGAACAGCACCAACTCACCGAAGTCGCCGAAGCCTGCGCACTCCGAGGCACGCGTGCCCTAGATCCAACTTCGTATTACTCACAGGGGAGGCTGGCGCTGGATCCGTATCTCGCAACCACTGATATCAATCGCTGCGTCAGTCAAGCAACCACAACGTCCACAGAGATTACCGTGTCCTTCCCGAGCGCACTGAGTTTGACCGTCGCACTTAGCCAACCCCAACAAGTGCCCCTCATGACACTCCTCAACATTGATCGAGGCACGGTAGCTGCGAAGGCGACAGCCAGCATCGGTCCAGCGACACAATCAGCGTTGGGCCCGCTAGCAACTGGCCGCTGACAACGGCGCGACTCACTGTTTCCGATCGCTTGTCGCTCCCGGTCCAGCGACCGGGGTTCTGACGGCTAAGGTGACTGGTGTGATCAACCAAGCGCGTCAACCGGTCGACGCCCACCTCAGTGAGAACCACCGCAAACTCGTCGTCGCAGCCTCGATCGGATCGCGACTTGGCCTTTCGTGTCATGGCCCGATCGCCAGTATCGATTTGCCTGAACCATCGGTTGGCCCGACGGTCGAACTGACAACTGGCGAAACCACCTACGTCATCGCGAATCGGCGCATTCCTCTCGATGGCGCTACCAACTTCCGTGATGCTGGTGGTCGGGTATCCCTAGACGGAACGTTCGTTCCATGGCGCACCCACTACCGCTCAGAAAATCTTGCGAAGCTCACGACAGCCGACTGGGGAGTCCTTGAAGAACTCGGCATCGACATGGTTCTCGATCTTCGTCATGGGGACGAATCAGGTCTTGCTCCAACACACGCACCGTCCAGTATCGAGATCGTGCAGATCCCGATCGTTGGCAGCCTTAAGGGTTTTACCGACGCCACCACAGCACTCCTTGAAGGCAAGATCGATACCATCGACGATGCGGCGATGCGCGACATGTATCTCGATCTGGTTCACCAGCATCGCGGGGACTTACTAGAGGCGTTTACGCTCTATCGTGACCACGAGCAACCCACCGTGGTTCATTGCACGGCAGGCAAGGATCGCACTGGGATCGTTGTGGCTCTGTGGCAACTGTCGATGAACGTCCCGGTGCGCGACGTGCTTGACGACTATTCACTGTCATCGCTCTATCGCACCTTGCCTCGCTTTGTGACACTCCGCCCGGCCTTGCGCACGGCCAATGTCAACCCCGGCAATATTCATAGCTACATCGCCACCCAGCGCGAATCGCTGCTTGCGGCACTCGGGGCCCTCGACATCCCAATCACCAGCTAAGTCCAAGGCCCAGCACACGAGATCAACCCAGCTTGCAACAGCCTCTCCAGTGATACACCGGTGCCAGTCACCATTGTAGCCTCGACCTCGCGCTCAGCGCTTGGGATCATGCCCACCGAGGACCCGTGCTGGCGACGCCGCGCCAACAGTGATTACCCATGCAACGACTCCAGCACGGCACCACCAAAGCACCAACATCACCACGCTCACCTGGAATCGTGCCGTCATTGACTGTCTCTGGCGATGACGCCTATTGGCCCCAGACCACCGGTCAATCCGTCCGGCCCGAACCACAAGGGCCAGACGCACCCGGGCCAGACGCACCCGGATGGGGCTAGCTGACCAATAAACCCGACGCCCCAAACAGGTTGACCATCCACACAAGACGGCACTCGATTCTCACCAACGAGCGCTCGGACACTCTTGGACGAGTACCGCGTCCAGCTAGAGCCTCCAAGCCAACACGAATCCACACTCCGCACTGCCAGAGTGCTAGCGCCATCTCGCACTAGCGCAGCCAGGTCCAAACGTCCGATCCAGCTTCAGACCCTTTACGGCAACCCGGCGAACTCTCCCTGGTGACTCGTTGCCTGGGGGCAACCGACCAGCCGATTATCTCGGTGATGGCATTCCCTCCCTTTACCATACCAATTCCAACATCTGGCAAAGCTATTTGCGACTGCAATTATCGATCTTTTGGCTGTTGGCTCGAGTTGTCGCTGCTGGTCCACCCACGGTTGCAGCCGCCGTCGATGTCCAGTGAAGGGTGTAATTGACAACTTGCGACCACCCGGCTACGATTTGATTGGCAAGGGGGCAACTCCTCAGAACCATACAAGGATGAGTCTGCTCGATACTACAAGGGGGAGAGATGACCGACGATGGCGCAACCATTGAAGCATTGTTTTCGGAAGGCAGGACGTTCGAGCCACCAGCACACTTGAAGGAAAGTGCAGCCATCAACTCTGAGGAAATCTACCGTGAAGGTGAGGACTACGAACGCTACTGGGCCACGCAGGCAGATCGTGTCCTGTGGCGAAAGCGCTGGGATCGAGTGCTTGACTGGTCGATTCCACCTTTTGCAAAATGGTTTGACGGAGCGACGCTCAACATCACCGAAAGTTGCCTAGACCGTCACGTTGCCGCGACTCCCGACAAGGTTGCCTATTACTTTGAAGGTGAGGAGGGTGACACACGGACGCTCACCTATACCGACCTGTTGGCCGAAGTTTGCAAGCTTGCCAACGGCCTCGCATCCCTTGGCGTGACCAAAGGTGATCGGGTCGCTATCTACATGGGGATGGTTCCCGAGTTTCCGGTCGCTCTTTTGGCCTGTGCCCGCCTTGGAGCGGTGCACTCGGTGGTCTTTGGTGGATTCTCGCCGGATGCCTTGGCTGACAGGATCAACGACGCCCAAGCCAAAGTCGTCATCACCTGCGACCAGTCTCGACGCAAAGGACAGCTCGTCGAACTGAAGGCCTTCGTTGACCGTGCCTTAGACAATGCATCCTCGGTTGAACACGTTGTCGTAGTCGAACGTACCGGTAACAACGTAGCGATGCAATCGGGGCGCGACATCACCTACGCGGCACTCACAGCTGACCAACCGAGTGTTCGCGAAGCAACGGAGACCTCCAGTGAAGACCCGCTGTACATTCTCTACACCTCAGGAACCACCGGTCGGCCCAAGGGAATTCTGCACACGACCGGCGGCTATCTCGTTGGCGTCGCCACTACCCACGCTGAGGTATTTGACCTCCGTCCCAACGATGTCTACTGGTGCACCGCCGACATTGGCTGGGTGACTGGGCACAGCTACATCGTCTATGGCCCGCTAGCCAACGGGGCAACCAGCGTCATCTATGAAGGGGTACCCGATTACCCGGATAAAGACCGCTACTGGTCGATCGTCGAAAAATACAAGGTGACTCAACTCTACACCGCTCCGACATCGATTCGCACCTTCATGAAGTGGGGTACGGAGTTCCCCGATCGTCACGACATGTCCTCGCTCCGCATCATCGGAACCGTCGGCGAACCGATCAACCCCGAGGCGTGGATGTGGTACCGCAAAGTGATCGGGCACGATCGCTGCCCTGTAGTGGACACCTGGTGGCAGACCGAGACCGGTAACATGATGATTGCCCCTCTCCCCGCCGTCACCGTCGCCAAACCTGGCTCTGCGACTCTTCCTCTCCCGGGTATTGGCGCCGACATCGTCAACGAAGATGGAGAGTCGGTCCCGTTTGGAGGCGGTGGCTACCTGGTACTGACCCATCCATGGCCGGGGATGGCGAGAAACATCTATGGGGATCCCGAGCGCTTCGTCGACACCTACTGGTCGAGGTTCTCAGACCCAGCTAAAGGCGTTTGGCGCTACTTCGCTGGCGACGGAGCCAAGCGTGATGAGGATGGGTACTTCTGGCTCCTCGGGCGCGTCGATGACGTGATGAACGTCTCTGGCCACCGAATCTCAACACTTGAAGTGGAATCGGCCCTCGTCGATCACCCGGCGGTTGCCGAAGCCGCCGTGATCGGGCGAAACGACCCGATCACTGGCCAGGCAATTGCCGCGTTCGTCACCCTGCGCTCCGGTGTCGAGGGCAACGATACACTGCTCCTCGAACTGCGCGATCATGTGGCCGACAAGATCGGGAAGATCGCTCGGCCAGCGTCGATCGTGTTCACAGACGAACTGCCAAAGACTCGCTCCGGCAAGATCATGCGTCGACTCTTGCGCGATATCTCCGAGCAACGACAACTCGGTGACGTCACCACCCTGGCCAACGCCGATGTAGTCCAGGAAATCGCGAACCGCGCTCAATCGATGCAAACTGCCAACGAGGAGTAGACGAGCAACAAGACAACGCCACCGCAGCGGCCACCAACATCCACGAGGGGTAAACAGTGGGTGTTAGTAGGTTCATTACAGAGGATGGACATCCGGTTCGCTCAACATAGGAGCTAGTTAAGGGGGGGCTATGGAACTACTGTCACGACGCACATCCTGTACCTCGCAACGGGCATCGCCGCGCAAGGAGCCAATTTTGGGCTTGGTGGCACCGGTTGCCCACCAAGGCCAGGCGCTGTCTTCTGGGGCCGCCTATTGAGTTGACCATCAGACTCTCGAACAGGAGCAGGGTTAACGGAGGAGGTGCCAGTGACGCAAGAGGTTCGTCAAACTCGTAATCGCTCTTGGTAAGTCCAATAGTGGAATGAGCCAGTCATGGAAAAACTGAGGGTTATACAGTCAACAACTGCTCAATAATCACTCCTCGTTGATGCCCTGGGTGTCAGAGATGACTGGTCCGCCGCCAGACAGCCTCGCCAAAATAGATTACGAACCAAGGAACCCCTCGCCCACCAAGAACAAACCTCAACCTATCGACAAGCTTTAGGAGGCAATACTGACAACGTAACTTAGGTGACGATCCAGATCGTAATTCACACGTGCGACGAGGATTATGGTCCTCGATCCGGACTCTGGCAGCGCGGAACATAACCGTGAAGGCTAGAACCTAATCGACTGTAGCAGTATGGATACCATCCGTCCGGAAATAACGAACAATAGCAGTGGCGACGGCAGCGATGTCACGCCAAGACAACAATCGATGAAAGGACAGTAAATGTCAGCTAAGGAAACCTTTGCGGATCCCGGCCATTGGGCCGTCACCGCCTTCTCAGCCACCTCGTTGATGTTGGGCATCATCAATGCTCATCTCATTAACGCGACGGCCATCGGAATCATCATCCCAACGGCTTTTATTTTTGGAGGCCTGGTTCAGGTCATCGTCGCTATTATCGAGGTCGCAAGAGGCAGCACATTTGGTGCTGTTGCCTTTGGAACATACGGGCCGTTCTGGATCATTGTCGGACTGTACCTTCAGTTCTACGCCAAGACGGTCGCCCCAGCAAGTACTGGCACAGCGTTCGCGCTGTTCCTCTGGATGTTCGCCATCATCTCGCTCTATCTGTTCATCGCCTCGTTACGCACCGACGTGGTACTTGCCATCATCCTGGCCCTCTTGGTGATCACGTTCGTACTGCTGGCGCTTGGCCAAGGTCTCAACTCCACGAGCCTGACCGAAGCAGGTGGCTATACAACAATCATCTTCGCAATCCTCGGCTTCTACCACGCAGCCTCGGGAACGATAACCTCTACGTGGGGTCGAGTCCTCCTGCCTGTTGGGCCACTAGCACCGAAGAGCGAGTAACACGACTCTGTTAACGAAGGAACACAAGCTGGCTGGTGTGCGCAGGCCCCAGCCAGCTTTCCTTGTCGATCACAACCAACGCTTGCGACCACCCACGACGACGGCGTGCAGATCGCGCATCGGCGAAGGATCAGTACACTAGCATCTGATAGCACGCGTCGTCTTTCGCATCCCATAATGCTGTCCGCCTGCCTGTCGCCAGAACACCTCAATCGCCTCTCGATCAGAGACCACCGGTTTCCGTCGGGACGCCGTTCAGTCCGGCAATGCCCTCCAGGCACGTTCACCTACGACCGTTGAGCGACTCCAATGCAGCCATGACGTTATCCACCAACAGCGCCACCGGGTTGTCGCCTATGACTTCACGCAGTTGTTGCGCCACACTCAACGCGCCTGCGGTGTCATGGGCTTCGATACCGGCGGCGATCTCTTCGAGAAGGTCTGGCACTCCGTCATAGACCGGCAACTGATTGAGCCGACGAATAGCGCTAGCTCCGGTCCGTAAACCCGCAGCATCCAGGGCACCACCCGCTCGCAATGCTCGCTCAAGAGCACTGACAACCTCTCGTTGCTGATGACCATCCACCGGTTAACAGCTCTCGCCTTCGGTTCGCCCAACGAAAAACAGCATGGAATATACCTTGCCCGAAACCACGCTCGCTCCTACAGTAGGAAACTCACATTCCAACAATCACATGGCAACTTGCCAGCAACTATCAGCTTAGTCAAGATCGTCTACCGGTGCTCGAAAATGACTAAGGGGCTCCGCAGCTCGATCAGTGTTGTGAGTACTGTCGCAAACTCCTCGACCGTGCAGATACAGAGCCACCGGTAGGCAGCTTCGCCTTCTTGGGCAACGATCCCCCAAGCCTGACCCAGACCCACAAGATCAACTCGATCATCCCCCGTCGCCCCGCGATCAACAAGACAGGAGATTAAACGGTGTACCAACTCCGCACGACTGTACTCGGCGCTATCGAGTGCGTCGAGAAGTTCACCCAGCTCCATCGCCGCCCGCTTGCTGATCTGTGGTCGAGGCACCACCGTTCGATCACCAGCGACTAGCTCGGCACCCTCAAACCAAGGTCATCGAGGAAGGCGATCATGTCCTCAAACGAGAGCCCCAGTACCGCACCGATGATCTTGAGATCATCCGATCGTACGGTCATGACGCGTCCATTGAAATCCTGACGTGATACCTGGATCATGGACAGGTAACGGCTGATGAGATCTCGCTCGGGCCCAATCATGGAGGAGAGTCGAGCAAGATCAATCGTGCACTTGACTGAACCGGTAACGCGAGAACGCGCGACACCCGCGCTGATCTGCCGCTCGAGTCCAGCCAGGTCGATGCGACTCTGATCATCGGCGATCGACGCCACCCGATCACGATTACTCAGAGCGAAAAAGTCACGTCCCGCAAGCTCAGGTGGTAGCAACTGATCGACGCCAACGTGATAGAACTCCGCCAAACGCTGCAGGCGAGGAACCGATATCGACCGCTCCCCACGCTCGTAGGCACCAAGGACCGAAGCCTTGAATTCTTTTTCCGAGATTGCCTCGACAGCCTGCAAGGAATATCGCTGCTGTTTGCGCACCGAACGCAACCGCTTCCCTACTTCGCGTGCGTACTCGCGCTCCGCTTGATCCATTGCCACTCCGTGCTCCATCCTGCAGAGGATATGCGACCTTGCTCTGCGACAACGAGTATATCAGAATTTATCGCAAATGCAGATCAAGGATGCGCGCAATGCCGCCAAAATAACTCCGCCAGCAACGGCAGCCGTCTCAATCCGCAGGATTGGTAGACCAAGACTCACTCTGGGTATCGAAGATGGTGAAGTAAACACTCCTGACTCCGGCCCAACCAGCAACGTGGTTACATCACCAAGGAGTGGTCCTCCCTCTGGATCCAGGATCGCAAGACCCGGTCGTTCGACGCGAAAGTAGTCCCTTACTTCACTGGGTGGGTTGATATCAGGCAGCCAAAGCCTCTCAGACTGCTGGGCGGCCTCTCGCGCGATTCGCTTGAGCCGTACCATGCCGGCAGCAGAAATTTTTGACCCCCCACGGCGGTCACCATCATCGCCCAACAGATCGATTCGATCGATGCCGATCTCAGTGAGCTTTTGAATCGCCCACGCCAGGCGCTCGTTGGAAGGAATAAACATAGCGATGCCAATCTCCGGTTCCGGCTTGGCGACCGTCTCGATCGGGGAGACAGACTCCAACACCACCGCTGGCCGAACGGCCGTCACTTGCACCGAACGAACATGCCCTTGTCCATCAGTGGCAAAGAGCGTAGTGCCAACGCGCAGCCGTCGCACCGTCCCCAGATGGTGGCTCAGCTCGCCAGAGAGCTCCAGCGTACTGAGATCGTCGACGATCACAAGAGGATAGTAACGCTGCACGCCAACCAGGGGGCTCGCTAGGGCTTAAAGGCCGACTTGATCTTCGAGAAGATCGTGTGGTCATGATGATCGAGCACCTGGTCTCCTCTCAGTTGCGCGAGCTGGCGCAACAGACCCTCCTCCTCTTCGCCAAGCTCCTTGGGCATTTGGACATCGACCGAGACCACCAGATCCCCTCGGCCACGTCCTCGTCCCGACAACACCGGCACGCCCTTGCCTTTGAGGCGAATCGTCGCACCGGGCTGGGTGCCAGGAGAGACTTCGATCGTCTCGGCACCATCGAGACTCTGGAAATCGATTTGTGCCCCAAGTGCTGCCTGCACATATGAGACCGGCAGCTCCATCCACAGGTCATTCCCCTGCCGCTCAAACCGGTCAGATTGGGCGACATTGACATGGACGTAGAGACTCCCGGGTTGTCCACCATGGGGCGCCGCAGCTCCCTTGCCCGTCAGGCGCAACACCAAACCGTTGTCGGCTCCGGGGGGTACCTCGATGGTAAAGTGTCGTTCGAGTGTCTTGCGCCCTTCGCCACGACAATCAGGACAGTGATCGGTGATGACCCTTCCCTCGCCGTGACAGACATCGCAGGTCATAGTGGTGACCATCCGTCCAAGGAATGACTGGGTTACACGCTTGACGGATCCGCTACCCTGACATTGGGAACAGACTGACGGAGACGTCCCCGCCCGGGCTCCCGACCCACCGCAAGTAGGGCAGGTCGTGGGCATCCGCAGCGAAATCTCTTTCTGGCAACCAAAGACCGCCTCCTCAAAGGTGAGGTTGACCGTCGTCTCCATATCCTCGCCTCGCCTGGGGCCTGGTGCCTCTTGCCCCCCAAAACCCTGACCGAAGACCGTCTGGAAGATGTCCGAGAAGTTCGGTTGGAACGGATTCCCACCTCCACCAAACGGATCACCGCCTGGCCCTTGGGAGGATCCATAGAGATCGTATTGGCGTCGCTTTTCCGGATCACTCAGGGTGTCGTAGGCCTCGGTCACGAGTTTGAAGCGATTTTCAGCGTCCTTGTCGCCGCCGTTGACGTCTGGGTGCAGCTGGCGGGCAAGCTTACGGTACGACCGCTTGATGTCATCGGCCGTGGCACTGCGTGTGACCCCTAGGACCTCGTAATAGTCGACCACGTTCCTCCTTATCGCACGGCGTGCGCGACCTGCGCACTCAATGCCTCAACCGCTGCTAGGGCGCGAGAGTAATCCATCCTCGTGGGGCCAATCAGACCGATTGACCCGACCAACTCACCATCGATTTCACAAGGGGCCACCACCAGCGAGCACTCATTGAGCGCTTCGAGTCCACCTTCATCGCCGATGCTAACCATGCTCCCCGACTCAATCAGCGACCGAATGAGATCGACCACGTGCACATCGTGTTCGAGCGTCTCAAGCAACCTGGCCACCTGATCTAACTGCTCAAGTGCCGCGGCCGTCTTGGACAACTCACGTACGCGCAGCCCAACATCTGCCCGTGTCCGCAACTCCGCGACCGCGGTCACAACCTCACGAACAAGCACCTGAAACGGTACCTGGTTCGCCAACAACATGTTGGCCCCATCGAACTCGGTACCCCGAGCAGCATCAACGACGACTCCCGTCAGAGGTTCAACATCGATTGGCTTAGCCATATCCTTGCCGGCCAGTGCGGCCGTGAACCAGGCTCCTAACTCGCCAGCGAGCGTATCATCAACCTCAACACTGGGGTGGATGGTCGTTCGTTCGACCGTGCCCTTTGAACCCACGATGATCACCAGGAGTGCATCTGGGCCAAGCGAGACCATCTGCAAGGTCTTGTAGTGCTCCACCGACGTCGTCCAAGTAGTCATTACCGCCGTGTAGTTGGTCTGTTGAGAAAGGAAGGTCAGCGAACGCTCAAGCACATCCTCAAGGGCCCCTTTGGCGCTTTGGAGGAAGTCAGTAACATCACGCTCGATCTTGGCGAGCTCAACAGGATCGAAACGCAAAAGGCGATCGACGAAGTAGCGGTAGCCGCGAATCGACGGGATCCGCCCCGCTGAGACATGGGGCTGGGTCAGATAACCTTCCCTCTCAAGATTCGCCATCTGAGTACGTACGGTGGCTGGTGAGAGGGTGAGGTCGGCCGACTCCAAAACATGCTGGGAACCAACTGGCGCGGCTGTGCGGATGTACTCAACGATAACTGCTAGGAGAATCGCCTCCTTGCGAGCACTGAGCGACTGATCAACCATCAACAAACACCTAACCTCAATACAACTCCTGATACGTTATCGCACCTACGACTGTGATCTATAGTCTAGCTTTCATGGGCCCGAGCCTGGTTTTCTTCGTCAAGACCGAGCGCTAGCCACGTTCATCGAGGGACATCGGCGTCCAAGTCCACACTTGCCCGCATGCGCCGCCCGATCTCTCACACCAGCCCCACGACGCGTGGCTACCAAAGATCGGAGTGCTCCAAAGCCGAGATGCAGGAACCGAACAGCGCACTTGTGTCAAAAAGAGCACTTGTCTCAAAGAGGATACTGGTCACAACGGTAGCCTGCCTAGTCGTGGAAGGCCTTCGACGACCTATCAGTCTGGACGATGCCGTGACACAGATACAACATGCGCCATTCATCCGGATCGCCTTCATGCCCCCATCACCTGATCGGATTCGAGCAGCGCTCGCGTCGTGCTCTGGCCGTCGCCTTGCACCACTGTGCCTTGCCATGGTGGATTGCGGATCATCATATCAACGCCAGTGAGTCATGAACAGCACGCACAGTATCGCGCCAAGGTGGGCCAGATCGGCATTGTTCGATGATGCAACGTGACAACCCGATGTCCGTCACCATCGTGGATAGATAACAGGCTGGTGACGAGCCAACCGGCCACGACAGCTACCTCAAACGCCCCCCACAACTCCGCAAACTCCTGCACAACCTGCATGGTGTAGACAGGATGGCATCAAGGACTCTACGGTTGGACCCAAGGCCCGCGGAGGCGCCGTCAACACCACGGGCAGCCCTTCACACCGTGTGGAGTCCGTGGTTCGTGGCCAGGACTCAAGAGCCTGCTACCTCGAAGATCCGCGAGGATCAGCTCGGTGGGCTAATCTTGCACGCGAGCGAGTTGGTGCATCAATCTGGACTTACGACGCGCAGCCTGATTCTTGTGAATCACACCCTGGGAGGCAGCCTTATCAATACGCTTCAAAGCCAAACGAATCGCTGCTTCATCCTGGCTGGTCACCGCGTTCTTGACGCGCGTCTTGAGTTCAGATCGCACTGCCTTGTTCCGCTCACGGCGGCGCTCATTTTGACCAATACGCTTGATCTGACTCTTAATGTTTGCCAAGGTCGACTCTCCCAGTTGCGTTCCAAGTTGCGTTTACCGCTTAAAATCCGATCTACAAGCATAGCCTACGTATTGACGCGCCACGCTATACCCTAAGCTTACCTGCGCATGCTGGACCAATCTCACATTCGTAACATCTCGATCATCGCCCACATCGATCACGGAAAGTCAACGCTCTCCGACCGAATCCTCGAACTCACCAAGGCCGTTGATCCCCGTCAGATGCGAGAGCAGTATCTCGATTCGATGGACATCGAGCGCGAGCGCGGCATCACGATTAAGGCGCAAAACGCCAGCGTTGAGTGGCAGGGTCACAGAATCAATCTCATCGACACTCCGGGCCACGTCGACTTCGGCTATGAGGTCAGTCGTTCATTGGCGGCCTGTGAAGGCGTTATCTTGCTCGTCGACGCCTCGCAGGGCATCGAGGCCCAAACACTCGCGAACTGCTACCTCGCACTCGAGCACGATCTTGAGATCGTCGCCGCTCTCAACAAAATCGATCTGCCAGCCGCGGAGCCAGACCTGTACGCAAGCGAAATCGAAAACGTCCTTGGGATCGCTCGCGACAGCATCCTGAGGATCTCCGCCAAGACAGGCGAGGGTGTTGGTGCGCTTCTTGATGCCGTCGTAGAACGCGTTCCCGCACCGCGCGGTGATCGCGATGCCCCGCTGCAAGCGCTGATCTTTGACTCACTCTATGACCAGTACCGTGGGGTCGTGAGTTCACTTCGCGTGGTCAACGGTGTTATCCACGCCAACGATCGCGTCACTTTCATGCAGGCACAACGCTCCCACGAGGTCGAGGAGATCGGTGCACGCCGTCCGGTCATGACACCAGTCACCGAGCTTGGTCCGGGAGAGGTCGGCTATCTCATCGCTGGCATCAAGGATGTCGGTGAAGCCCGATCGGGAGAGACAATCACCACAACGCAGCGGCCTGCCACCCTTCCACTCCCAGGTTACGAACATCCAAAACCGATGGTGTTTTGCGGACTGTACCCAATCGACGGAGATGAGTTCGAGGAGCTGCGCGACTCACTCGACAAGCTCATGCTCAACGACGCTAGCTTCACCTTTGAACCGGAGACATCGGCGGCGTTGGGTTTTGGCTTTCGTTGCGGTTTCCTCGGCCTCTTACATATGGAGATCGTTCGCGAACGTCTCGAGCGCGAATTTGGCCTGTCCCTGATTGCGACGACGCCCAGTGTCGGCTATCGCGTCACCGACACCAAAGGGGAACTGGTTGAAGTCGCAAACCCCTCCGCTATGCCGGCCGCCAACCTCATCACCGAGATTGCCGAGCCGATGCTCAAAGTCAACATCATCACTCCAGCCACCTACATCGGCACCATCATGGAGCTTGCTCAGTCCAAGCGTGGAGAGCTGGTCAAAATGGATTACCTCTCGCCCGAGCGAGTAGAGATCAACTACCGCCTCCCACTCGCCGAGATCGTCATCGACTTCTTTGACAGTCTCAAAAGCCGCACCAAGGGCTACGCCTCGCTCGATTACGAACCAGATGGCTACCAAGTGGCTAGTTTGACCAAGCTCGACATCTTGATCGCCGGAGAGCCAGTCGACGCCTTCTCAACGATCATCCATCGCGATAAAGCCTATGATTACGGCCGGCGCTTGGTTGCCAAGCTTCGAGAGTTGATCCCGAGGCAATCATTCGACGTTCCGATTCAGGCGGCAATCGGCACCAAGGTAATCGCCCGTGAAACCGTCAAAGCCTACCGCAAGGATGTCATCGCCAAATGTTACGGTGGCGACATTACCCGTAAACGCAAGCTGCTCGAAAAGCAAAAAGAGGGTAAACGACGCATGAAGTCCGTTGGCCGGGTAGAGATTCCGCAAGAAGCGTTCGTCTCCGCGCTGAGTATCGGAAGCTAACCAGCACGTCAACGCACAAGCGCTGCGCCGCATCACGTGAAGACGACCCATCTGCCAACCCCACAACCACAAACCAAGAAGCACTACGGGTGAGTGACCCTAGCCCATCTTTCGATTCCCACCCAACAACTCCCAGTTCAACGAGTTGGTCTATGTGGATAGGGCACTACAAACCGGCAACCACCTTGGCTCTCCTGGGTAAGGGGTCACTGATACCGAGGGTGTCATAGATCTGGCGTTGTTCGGGATCTGGGGTGCTAGAGACCCGTAGGTGATGAACCTGTCGCTCTTTATCGGTCAAGGTGACGGTGGCTCTGACATGGGTAGCGAGACGGGCAAGAATCGTCGAGGGACGTCTGGTATCTGTTTTGGTTGTGAGTTCATAGGCGATGGCCCCATAGAGGTGATAGGCAAGCACGGAGATAAAGAGATGTGCACACGTGCGCCGAGCCAGTTGGTGATAGACGGGACGAAGGCCAAGATCGCTCTTGAGGGCCCGAAAGGCCTCCTCAACTCTGGTGAGGGTCATATAGAGATGCCAGATCTCCTCGTTGGAGAGCCCCTCCTGATTGGTCTCAATCACATAGGCACCATAGAGTGCCTCGGTGTCCTCGATCGCTGTGGGCTTTGGCCCATAGCGAAGAGCGGTTGCCTTGTTGTCGGCATCGACAACGACGCTTACCTCGTAGTGCTTTGCCACCTGACGATGCTTGTTGGCGAGTGTACCAATCCTTCTCTCGACGGTCTTTGGCACCCGGTAGGTCCCAGCGGTAATAGCGTTACCAAGACGCGTGAGATCATCGAGGTAGCGTTTGGTTCGCTGCTCATCGATGCTACGTTCCTTCGCGGCACGTGTGAGTGAGATGACGGCGATCTCGGTCACGTTGGTGTCGGTCGTGTCGCCCACACTCACATCGGCTACGCCAGTCACACCCACCTCAACACCAACCGAGTCAGGGTCATCATCCCTCGTGGCCAGGGTCTTGACCCATACCTGGGTGCCATCGGCCTTATCGATGGGGGTAAAGGTACTGATGTCTTCCTTAAAGGCAAGTAGGTGAACCTTAGCTCTGTCTCCCCTGGTGATGACCAGGTAGGGATAGTGACGCTCAACCAGGAGGGCGATGTTGGCCGCGGTGGCAATACCACGGTCCATGACCACCATCGGGTGCGCATCGGCAAACAGGGTGCCCTTGCTACGGGCATCGAGGGTATCGAGCACATCTAACAGCGTCGCTGGCTCTGACTGGTTACCCGCATAGATGTGGCTATAGATTGGAAATCCACGATCATCAACCAAGAGTGCTAACGAGATGAGGGCACAGTCGTTGCGCTTTTCCTTGGAGTGTCCATAGCGAGCGAGCTCATTGCCAAGGGCACGGCCCTCGAGATAGACGTTGGTCAGGTCAAAGAGCAGCAACCTCCCCCCTGGATAGAGACGCTGGGTAGAGCGCGCTAAGTGAGCCTCGATTGCGTCCTTGTGCTCATAGATGGTATCGGTGACCTCATAGATCGCATCCTTGCCAAAGGAGGTGACATCGATCCCACTCGTGGCCTCGATCAGCTCACCGAGGCCACTGGTATTTCGTAGGTATCGATGCGTCCCTAGATCAGAACCAGGCTCGATCAGGCGAGCACAGATGACCGCCTTGGCGAGGGCTTGCTCCTTTGGACTGAGGCCAACGAGTGCCTCGTTGATTGCAAGGCGCTCATACAAGCTCGTCGCCACCAGCTCCTTGCCAAGGCTTCGTGCATCCCGTAGACCAACCGAGCCAAGATCGACCGGGGTGAGGGTCTCCTCATTCATGTCAACGGGACGAAGATCACGGATGAGCTGATAGTTCTCCATCATTTTGTCAGCGGCTGCCCTGATCTTGTCATCTGCTTCAAAGAGGGATGTACGATTCGCTAAGCGAAGGGCCAACACATTGGCGAGCTTCTTGAAATCAGCCTTATCGATGTCGAGACCGGGAAGTTCCATGACGATCTCTTGGCGTACCTTGTCCCCGTAACGAACCGAGCGTACCAACTGATGCTTGACATAGGTAGTACCGGTTGTCCGGTTCTTCGTCTCCTTGGCCCGGATAAACATTAGCTCCAAGCATACCAGCTGTTGGGGCCTGTAGAAGCCTGTATTACCGTACTATTTGCTCTTAGGGCACTACATCCAAAAACCCCCAACCTCCTGACCAGGACATCCTTGCGAACGACCCCTCTACGAGGGCCAAATTACGGCCAAATCAGCCCCGCATGGGGCCTGTTTTGGGCCGATTTCGGGGGGTCAATCGAAAGTTGGGCTAGAATGGTGACTGTTATGCAGTTCACAACTCGATGGCCACGGGCTCAGGCTTGTGCAACAGGAGTTGCCTCCACAAGGTCCCGATGGGCCACCCGAGTGACGACAACCTTGATCGTGGCCGTTACCCTCGCCTTACTTGTTAACCTGGGAGATCTTTGGCTCTCGATCCCTGCAGCGGCGCTGTTCATTTACTTCGTTCTCGCGCGACGACGCTGCCTCTATGCAGTTGACGCGCCAGACCCAATCCCTTCACAATCTCGTTCCGACAAAGATTAGGCGCCGATATCTGGTGCGATCGTCGCCTCACCCGTGTGGGGCAACGATGAGACTGTTATCCGAGTTCAGCCACTGAGATCATTCCTCACCGCATCCAGGAGGGTCTCGGTTACCCTAAACATCGCAGTGTCTGCCAGAGGGCGCATTGCGCGCTGGTACACCCGTCATAGCGGGGTAATCGTGAACTCAAACCGGCTAACCAACTGACCACGCGACACCGTCCTGGCATGCAAGCCAGTGGTGCCGTCTCTCACGTCGACAGATTGCTCGCTTCTAAACCAAAAACCCTGATCATCGGCATCATGTCAACGAACGTTCAAAGATAAGCGTCAGTATCAAACTGGCGAGAAGCTCATCACCACAAGACCCAAGCGATTGTCGCTTGCCCACAGGCCAAGGCGCGAGTCGATTGGCCGAGGAGCACCCGCGGCGCAAATGAGCGTGCTTGTAGACCCACTCCCGGCAACAATGCTTCGATCTAACAATGTACTGCGCGAAACCAGATTGGCAGCTGTCGCTGGGCTGGACGACCCCACAGAATCCGCCCCCCACCCTATCCGACAGATGGCGAGCGACGTAGCGCGACACAACGGACTTTGGCTTACACCAGAGGTATCGCATCACCGACAACACCACTGACACACGACGGTTTCGTTCCCATTCAGCGTGCCAACCCCACCAGCGTCAACGCAACAATCTCATCTGCCACTGACATTGGGGACCTTGGACTCTATGGGAGAATGCTGAGAGGGTATATAATGTTTGCATATAGCGATTGTTGGCCTGATGGAAAGGTAGAAGACAAATGAAACGAGCAAGATCGCTGATTACCCTGACGGGAGCTGCCGCAATTGCGGCGAGCCTAACTGGGGCGGGACTCTTAGCGCTAGACGGTGGACAGGCATATGCAAGCACGCCGAGCTTCACACTCTCATGTCCAAAAATTCCGGTTGCCGGTACCGTTCCCTTCACGGTAACGTTCGATGGGACGAGTGCACCAAGTACAGTAACGACTGGCTCTTCTGTGTCACTGAACGACCTTCAACTCGACGTTACCGTGCCAAAGAACCTAAAGAACCTCGTGCCACCGAACCCCGAAAAAAAGTATAAACGCAAGACTCTGCGACTCTCATTCGTCATTCCGATCACTGTCACCAACGGATCTCCAACCACGATCAACGAAACCTTCAGTGGGAACTTGACGATCCCATCGACACCAACACTTGTTCCCATCACACTCACTGGATCGCCAACGACCGCGACCGCGAAGGCGACATCGGCTGGAACCCTGGCATTTTCGGTACCAACGTCGGGCACGAAGTTCACCGTGGAGAACACCATCACCAGTTCGTGCACCGTTGCCCAAGCTCAGACCATCGCGAGTTCAACCGTGAGTGCCCCAACTTCGAGCACCCCACCGTCATCGAGCACCCCACCGTCATCGAGCACCCCACCGTCATCGAG
>Ga0209012_1000797_pt1 | contig 38705 bp, 31 predicted proteins | sample RS3BMetagenome_FD_184735 | JGI IMG/M metagenome (GOLD analysis project Ga0209012, IMG submission 184735) | Ferric oxide microbial mat and aquatic microbial communities from Rainbow Spring, Yellowstone National Park, USA - RS3B (SPAdes) (version 3) ...
ACCTCTTGCACGTGCCTGCTGCCACCTACGCATCGGTCGCCGCTCTCTGACCCAGGCTGATAGTCGCGACCTGGGCCGATGGGGGACTATTTCGTCATCGAGAAGTGCGGAACGTCAGGCTCGACGATCGAGGCGACGTATTGCTCGATGGCCGGGGCGATCCACGAACCCCGGACGCGGTCAAGGGTGGACGGCTTGACGAAGTAGCGCTCCAGCATGGACAACTTCCTCTCTGTGAGTGGGTAGAGGAAGCACCATGCCGCCGGTCCGCTGCGTTATGCGGCTGAAACTGCTGCCCGCCCGCCGTTCACGCAGGCACCGAGACCGCGTCGTCGTCGCGGCCACATAACGCGACCGGGCACAGAAGTACGAAAATGTTCCGCGGAACATTTTCGGGCACCGTCACCTCGCTCACTCCGCCGAAGGTCTCGAAGGCGTGCACGTGGGCACCCACCCAGCTGGCCAGGTCCTGGCCCATCGTCGCCTCGGCATAGAGCATCCCCGAGCGCCCGAGCACCGCCACGTACACGTCAGCCTCGTGGGCCTCCCCGGTCTCGGGGTCCCGCCAGGTCGCCTTGTCGCCGCTGAAGTCGACGAACATCCGCTCGCCCGCCGCGTAGGAAAGGCGCATGACAACGTCTTTGGTGGCCAGCCAGCGGCGGTAGTGCTCGCAGAACTGGCTGTAGCCCCATGCCTCCGGGTGCTGCTCGCGCCACTCGAGCCAGAGGAGGCGCAGCGTCATGTGGTGCCGGCTCGTCGGGTGTACTCGGCGACGGTGATCCTCGCCACGCCCACGCTCCGGGCGATCTGGCGCGCTAACCCGAACTTACGCCTACGCGGGTAGCTGATCCCACCCCCACCAGGGGAAACGATCGGTGTCTGCGGATTGTTCTGGCTACATGAGCCGGAGAGGCACCGGGGCACCCAGTAGCTCGAACACCTGGCGCTGGATCGGGGTGGGAGTGGCGAGCATCTCGAACTCACTGGTGGTCCCGGTGGTCACCTTCATGGTGTTGCGGGTGAGGGTGGCGAGGTGGTCCAAGAGCTCACGGAACCCGCGCACGTCGTCGCCGTTGGCGTTGCGCTTTGTGGCTGCCTTGGTTCTCGCTCCCAGCGACGCGACCGCAGGTGCCACCGGGTTGTCGCGCACCGGTGGGGTTTCGTCGGTGAAGGTGAGGGGGGCGAGCGCTTCGCGCAGGTGCCAGACCACGTAGGCGGCCAGCATGCAGATGAACACGTGGGCCCGCACCCGGGCTTCGAGACGGTGGTGGATGGGACGCAGGTCGATGTCGTCGATCTTGATGTGGCGGAAGTCCCTTTCCACGTGGGAGAGGTCCTTGTAGGCGCTCACCACTCCTCGAGCATCGAGCCGGTCGTTGGTCAGCGTGGTGCGCAGCACAGAGATCCCGTCGAGTGCGGCCTCTTGGTCGATCGAGGTCTGTCTCCTCGTGACGGCGAGGGTGGTGTCGGTGACGACGATCTCGAAGTGCTTGGCCATCTTTTGCTTGTTGATCACCTTGCCGAGACGCAGCCCGATCTTGTCGGCACCGACCAGGCGACCTTCGTCGACGGCGGCGATGATCGGGGCGAGTGCCGCTTCGGTGGCGGCCAGCAGCTCTCCTCGCTTGCGCTTGCGTTCTTCGGCCAACAGCGGGTTCCGACAGGCAACGAGGCGCTCACCTGGGTACTCGGGGTGGGTGAACTCGGCCAGGTCCGCCTGGTCGAACAACGAGAGCTGGAGTGGACCGTCGTCTTTGGCCAAAGCGGCGATCTGTGGGGCCCGCAGGCACGTGAGCCACCCGAGGTCCCCCGCCTGGCTGAGTGCGTTGATCCGGGCAGAGGTGATCATGCCCCGGTCGCCCACCATGGTGAGGTGGTCGAGACCGAAGCGGGTGCGGATGGTGTCGACGATCGAAACGAACGCTGAGGGGTCTGCAGTGTTGCCGGGGAAGACCTCGATCGCCACGGGGCGGCCGTCCTTGTCGGTCAAAAGGCCGTACTCGATCTGGGCCATGCCCCGCTTCTTGTCGCGTGAGTACCCCCGGGCCGCCGGCTCGTTGTGGGTCCCTTCCACCCACGACGACGACAGGTCGAAGTAGGCGAGGGCCGAGGGGTTGACCACCTTCCCCAGGTGCCGGCGGGCGAGGGAGGTCTCGATCTCCCCCTGGCGCTCGACCAGCCAGTCCATCGCCGCGTAGACCTCGTCGGTGCCGACGTCTTGCAAACCCAGGTCGCTGACGAGCGTCGTGTCACCCCACCACTTGGTCGTGGCCAACTTGGGACGGGGATGGACCACCCGGGCCACGACGAGCGCGTAGGCGATGTCGCGCTGCTTGCACGCCGGACCGAGCAGGTCCAAGAGCCCGAGCGTCTTGGCCATGGTGGCCACCGCGGCCACATGTCCGTGGGGAAGCGCACGGGTGAGCTCAAAACCTTCACCGGCCACCACGAGGGTCTTGCCGGCCAGTCCGGCACGGATGGCGTCGATCAGCTCATCGGGGAGATGCGAGAGGTTGGCCAGGGTCTCGTTGCGGACCTTGGTGCCCTCGCGCACCGAGCGACGCAGCAGGTGGGTCTCGTAATGCCGCTCGGTGCCATCCTTTCCGACGTAGTGGCGACGGGTCGTCGCCACATGCATCGCACCCCCACGCCTAGGCACAAGAGAATTTTACCACTCTATAGCAGGATGTCAAGTATGTTAGTGTCTACATCCTCAGGCCCAAGCACTCCATCGTGCCTGCTGGGAGGGGCCATCTACGGGGTCCGGGGGCGTAAGTTCGGGCTAACATGCCGGCAGCGCGCAAGCGAAGGACTTCGGTGGTCTTTCGCACAGGTAGCCTCTTTCTGGGGGCGCGATCCCTCCTCGGATGGCAGCTGGTTCGCCGCCATTCCAGAGGGGCACGTGCCCTTCTTGGTGGATCTCGGTGGACCCGAGGCGAAGCCCACCCACCCGCGCGATCCCTCGCGCTCAGCCCCCGACTTCATCCCGGACAGGTGGCCGGAATCAACCGGATTGGGTGGCTACTTTCCTAACTGAACGGCTTTTGGGCTAATGCCGACTCGGGGCCTCGGCCGACCATTCGCTCTTCGGTGGACGCGGCTGGGCATGGTCGCGCGACGACGTCGTGGGGAGCTCGTCGCCCCTGTGCACGTGGACACGAGAAAGACCGTCCGGTCATGGTGCCGCGAGTTGCTCCTCACCGCTCACGAATGGCGGCATGCGAAGCCCGCGGCGGAGCCAGTTCCCGCCGTCCAAGACCAGGGTGTGGCCCGTGAGGTAGGCAGCGTAGGACGAGCACAGGTAGGTGGCGGCCCAACCGAGCTCATGGGGGAGGCCGACCCGACCGGCGGGGACGCTCCTGGCATCCGCCTCGGGAGCACGTCCGCGGCGAAGACCATCGGGTAGGTCGTCGTGCGGGAACAAGCCTGGGGCGAGACAGTTCACTCGTATGTCGTGCGGAGCCCACTCCACCGCCAACGACTTGGTGAGGTTGGTGATGGCTGCCTTGGCGGCCGCCGAATGGGCAGTCGTCGGGCCACCGGTCCACGAGTAGGTGGCGCCGATGTTGAGGATCGCTCCCCCCCGCCCGGCGGCGATGGCGCGGCGGGCGAACTCGGTCGAGCAGAAGAACGTGCCATCGAGCACGATGTCGGTGACCGCACGCCAGGCGCCGGGCGACATCCGCTCAGCCAGCACGGGAAAATTCCCGGCAGCATTGTTGATCAGGACGTCGACCGGCCCCAGAGCCTCCTCGGCGCGATCGAAGGCCGCAGCGACGGCGTCCGGGTCCCGCACATCGACCGCGACACTCAGCCCCCGTCCCCCCGCGGCCGCCATGGCCGCCTCACCCGCTGCTCGGTGCCCCGGGTTGCGACTGGCGATCACCACGGCTGCCCCGAGGCGGGCGAACTCGATTGCCATGGCTTTCCCCAGGCCAGTACCCCCACCCGTCACGAGCACCACCTGGTCGGCGAACGAGCGGGCTGGCAACATCGCTGCACCTTCTCCTGGGGCGGCACGAAGGCCCATGTTCACTCCTTGACGCGAAGAAGATCGAGCTGGGCACCCTTGGCGGCACGATGTTCTGCACCAGCGAAGAGCGCTACCTGGGCGATGAGCTCCTGCCGAATGCCATTGCGGATGGACCCCGCCCACGCTTGGTCGACCAGCTGCTTGGTCATGGCAGCGGCCTGAGGCGGCGCGGCAGCGAGTCTCTTGGCGAGGTCCAGAGCGGCCTCGTCGAGCTCGTCCGGTTCGACGACCCAGTCGACCAGGCCCCATTCCCTGGCCGCGTCAGCAGAGATCCGGTCACCCGACAGCAAGAGGTACTTGGCCTTTGACGGCCCGATCAGCGGCGTCAGGAGCTGGGTACCGCCGGTGTCCGCCACCAGCCCGAACTTGATCTCGGGGAACCCGAACACACTGTCAGCCGCTGCGACACGCATATCGGCAGAAAGCGCGATCTCGAGCCCGCCCCCCAAGACGTAGCCGCGCACGGCAGCCACGATCGTCTTCGGCGCCTCGATCATCGCCAGCCGGGTCTCCTGGGCCCGCCGGACGAAGGAAAGGTCCGACTCCCCGGCGACCCGCTCACCCAGATGGGCGGTGTCGCGCCCGGAGCAGAACGACCTGCCCTCACCGCGGAGAAGGACGCAGCGCACCGTCTCGTCGCCGATGGCCCGGTTGACCTCTGCCTGCCAGGCCTGGTCCAGCTCGTCGTTGATCGCGTTGTGGCGATGCGGCCGGTTGAAGGAGATGACGGCTACTCCATCTGTCCTCGATGACGTCACCACCCCAGCCCGATGTTGGTCCATCGACATCTCCGTTCGTGCGCCGCCCGGGGTGCCAGCCGAGCGAGAGCCCCACCCCGGCCCCCCCGTGCCGCAGCGGCTCAGAACAACGGTGTCGGGTTGTACACCTTGATGTGGATGATCTTGCCCGCCTTGCCGGCCTGCAGGATCCCGACGGCGGTCGTCGAGGAGCACACATCTTTGAGCAGCGGGATGGCCGTCCCGTTGCAGGTGAAGGTCATGCCGCCCGAGAGTGGCAGCTTGACGTTCTTGGCCAACTGGATCTGCGCTTTGATGCCGGCGGCGGTAACGGGCCGCGTCGATCCCTTCATGATCGCCGCCAGGGCGAGCACCGGCGTGACGCCGTCAGCCTGGTTGCTGCTGACGTTGGGGTTCGGGCTCACCTTCGGCATGTACTTGTGGACGATACCCCCGTAGAGAGCGAGGTCGGACTTCGACGCCTGGGTGTTGGTGGAGATGTACGAGCCGGTGATCGTCTTGTCGAGGGTGGGTGAGCCGAGGATGTTGGAGCTCTGGCAGGTCGAGATGACGAACTTGGGCAGTGTGAGGCCGAGGGTCTCGTAAGCCCGGAGGAAAGAGCTGCAGAACGTGACGTCGCCGACCATACCCACCGCGTCGGCACCACCCGAGACAGCTGACTGCATCTGCGGGCTCATGTCGGCCGTGCCGGTGTTCACCGGGATCACGGTGAGACCGACACCCGCCGCCTTGAACACCAGGCCGCCGAGTACTTGGGCCCCCTCGATGGCGGACGGCACGTTGTCCACCAAGAACGCTACCTTCTTGAAGTGGTGCTGCTTGGCCACCAATGCGTAGGCGCCGAGGACGGCCGGGAAGCCGCCGGTCAGGTCGAAGGCGCCAGGCGAGTCGAGCTCCTGCTGTGACGCCCCGGTGATGGTGATGTAGGGGATACCAGCGCCGGTGATCGTGGGCACCTCGGTCGGGCCCTGCCCGGTGAAAGGCTCGATGTCGGCGACGACGCCGTGCTGGACCATGTCGTTGGCGCAAGCTTGGCCGCCGGCTGGAGTTCCCTGGTTCTCACAGATGTACAGGTTGATCTTGTGACCCTTGAGGCCGTCTTGGTACTCGTTTTCGTAGGCGACGGCCGCCTTGGCACCTTGCTCGACCAGCGTTCCGGTCGCCACGCCAGCGCTTCCACCGGCGTCAGAGATGAGCCCGACGGTGACTGCCGGCAAGGTGGCTGGATGCGGTTTTCCCAGGGCGCTACTGGTGCCGCTCGCGTCAGCGGCGCCGGGTGCGACGAGCGCTGTGCCAAGGGTGGCTGCCCCGAGGAGCCCGATCGCCAACATGGCCCTGACGGTTGCGGAAGTCCGCCGACCTGCTTCGCCCAATGAGAACACTGTCTTCCTCCTTCGTGGGGACAGGTACACGTGTCGGGCTGCAAGCAAGCCCCCCTTGGAGATGCAACCACAAAAGAGGATACCGTTTCAACTCTGCGACCGCCACCGCGCGGCAGTACTGCGACAATGAAACGTGAGGGCGGACCACATCTGTCACTCCACGCCCACGGTAGGGATGGCCGGACGCCGACCGGCACTTATAGGATACCCTTTGACCCTCCCTGGCAGGGGGCTCCAGCGACGAGAGGGGTCGGACGTGGCCGAGGCTTGGATCATCGATGCATGCCGGACCCCGCGGGGGATCGGCAAGGCGGGCAAGGGTGCCCTGACCGAGCTCCATCCGCAAGTTCTCGGCGCAACCGTGCTCCGCGCTCTGGCGGAGCGCAACGGGCTGGATACCGGTGACGTCGACGACGTCGTGTGGGGCACCTCGATGCAGGTCGGTTCACAAGGCGGTGACCTCGGCCGCATGGCTGCGCTCGACGCCGGCTATGCGGTCACCGCCAGCGGCGTCGCGCTCGACCGCTTCTGCGGCTCCGGGATCTCGGCCATCAACTTTGCCGCCGCCACCGTCATGGCCGGCATGGAGAACGTCGTCGTCGCCGGTGGCACGGAGATGATGTCGTCCTACGCTGCCAACTCGTCGCCGGGGCGCTCGCCGTTCCTCGACAGCGGCAACGCCCACCTGCGGGCGATCCATCCCCAGACGAACCAGGGCGTGGCCGCCGACGCCATCGCCACCTTGGAGAAGATCGACCGGCGCGCCCTCGACGAGCTGGCTGCCGAATCACAGCGCCGGGCTGAAGTAGCGATCAAGGAAGGACGCTTCGACCGGTCGCTGGTACCCGTGCATCACCTGGACGGCTCGATGGCGCTGGACCGTGAGGAGTATCCGCGCCCGGGTACGACGGCCGAGGCGCTGGCCGCGCTCCCGCCGTCCTTCGAGACGCTGGCCGACATGGCACTGGACGACCGCGGGACCACCTACCGGTCGTTGGTGTTGCAGCGGTTCCCGGGGCTCGAGATCAGCCATGTCCACCACGCCGGCAACTCGTCGGGTGTGGTGGACGGGGCGGCGGCGCTCCTCCTGGCCAGCCCTGGGTATGCGTCGGCCCACGGGATGCGGCCCCGGGCGAGAGTGGTCGCCACCGCCAATGTCGGGGACGATCCGACGCTCATGCTGAACGCACCGGTGCCGGCCACCAAGAAGGTCTTGGCCAAGGCCGGCATGGCGTTGGAGGATGTCGATCTCTTCGAAGTGAACGAGGCGTTCGCCGTCGTCCCGGAGAAGTACATTCGAGACTTGGACGTGGACCGCGAGAAGATCAACGTCAACGGGGGGGCGATCGCCCTCGGCCACCCGATCGGCGCCACCGGCTCGATGCTGGTCGGAACCGCCCTCGACGAGCTCGAGCGCCGGGACAAGCAAGTCGCGCTGATCACGATGTGCGCCGGCGGCGGCATGGCGCCGGCTGTGATCATCGAGCGTTTCTGAGCGTCGGACCCTTCGGGCTGGACCTGCCAACGGGCGATGTTATCGCTGGAGGACACGCTCGGGTCGGACGAGTACGACGAGTTCGGGCTCTTGCACGAGAATGCCACCGAGATGGGCATCTCGCTCGAACGTCCACCGCCGGTGTCCCGGAAGTGGTACGCACTGCCTTCGGGCCAGAAGTTGTCGTACCTACGCTGGGGTGACGGGGATCCCGAGCTCGTGTTCCTCCACGGCGGCGCCCAGAATGCCCATACCTGGGACTCGGTGATGCTGGCGCTCGGCAGGCCGGCGGTGGCAGTGGACCTTCCCGGGCACGGGCATTCGGACCGACGGGCCGACCGCGACTACGGGCCGTGGCAGAACGCCGATGCCGTGGCGGCGCTGGTGGAGCAGGTGGCCCCAGTTTCCCGGTGCCTCATAGGGATGTCGCTCGGCGGAGCCACCGCCATTCGCCTGGCTTCCCGATACCCCGAGCTGTGCCGTCGGGCAGTGCTGGTCGACGTCACGCCGGAGATCAACCAGCCGTCTCGCCGGTTGAGCACGGCGAAACGCGGCACCGTCTCCTTGATCACGGGGCCGCCGATCTACGAGACCTTCGAAGACATGGCCGGCGCCGCAGTGGCACTCAGCCCCAATCGGGACCCCGCCGGGGTGCGGCGCGGCGTGCGCCACAACTCCCGACGACTTGCCGACGGCTCCTGGACCTGGCGTTACGACCTGTTCGGACTGGCACCCGGCGAGGAGTCGGCGGCCGTCGAGAGCGGCCGAACCTGGGTTGACTTCACTCCCCTGTGGGAGGATGTCGACCGCATCACCGTCCCGACGCTCTTCGTCCGGGGTGCCCTCTCCCCCTTCGTGCGGAACGAGGACATCGTCGAGATGCAGCGGCGCCTCGTGTCACTGCAAGTGGTGGTCGTCGACGGCGCCGGCCACGCTGTCCAGAGCGACCAACCACTCGTGCTGGCCCACCTGATCGACACCTTCGCCGGCTGACGGCCACCAGCAGCTCGCTGAAGGCAGCGAGCAACGTGCTCGTCGATCTCGTGCACTGCCAGGAGAGCTGGAGGCACTTCAGCGATATGCCGTCTTCCTGTCGCTCTGCTTGGGTGGCGTGCGTGGCGCGTTGCCGATGTGGGTGTAGGAAAGACCGTTGTGCAGTGCCGTCGTGCGCGGCATCTCGACCGACTCCCAGATGGCCCGGATGGTCCCCTGGATCGCTCTGGGGTTCCGTTCGGCTATCGACACGGCGATCTCTCGGGCTCGACGACGTAGGTCGTCGCGCGTCACGACCTCGGTCACCAGCCCCAGCCGGAGGGCAGTCTCGGCAGTGATCCGCTCTTCGTTGCCCATGAGGGCCCAACGCAGCACGTCGCCGAGCGGGACCCCGCGATGCAACATGCCGATGGGCTCGAGCGCGCTGACGACGCCGACACTGGCGTGCGGATCGAAGAAGGCGGCGTCCTCGGAGCAGATGACGATGTCCGCTTCATTGATGAAGTACTGGCCGCCACCGGCGCACATACCATGGACCGCCGCCACCACCGGCTTCCACACCCGGTGGTGGGTCTTGGGGGCGAGCGTCAGGCCGGGGTCGAAGCTGTTCCAGATGTTCGTCCGTTCGAACCAGCGATCGCTCCTGTCCCGGACGTCGATGCCGGTGCAAAAGGCACGCTCCCCATTTGCCTGCAGGACGACGCTGTGAATGTCGTCGGTCTCCCTCACCTGCTCCCAGGCCCACGTCATGTCGGCCGCCATGGCGTTGTTGAACGAGTTCAGGTTCTCCGGCCGGTTGAGGGTGATGGTGGCCACGTTGTCGCCGACCTCGAACAGTATTGCTTCGCGTTCCATGGGTTCTCCGTGAGTCGAGAGCCGGGCAGTCGAAACAGTATACTCTTTCCTTACCTTTCTGTCGGCTCGAGGCCGACCCGCCGGGCTCTGATCTCAGCAGGTCACCACGACTCAGCGCGCCCAGTCGGCGACGGTTTCGACGTCCTTCAATCCGTTCGGCCCGACCGGCTGGACGTTGAGAATGGTGACGCCCGAGTCTCGGAAGGCTTCGACCCGTTCCTTGACATAGCCGGCATCGCCGATCAGCGAAATGCCCGCCACCAGCTCCGGCGGCACGAGCTCAGCGGCCGTCTTGCGATCACCCGCCAGGTAGGCCTCTTGGATCTCATCTGCCTCCCTCTCGTAGCCGTAGCGCTTCAAGACGTCGTTGTAGAAGTTCTTGCCGAGGGCCCCCATGCCCCCAAAGTACAAGGCCAGCATGGGCCGCACACGATCGCGCAGCTGCTCGACGTCGGCGCCGATGGCGAGCGATCCACCGGCCACGACCTCGAGCGGTGGCAGGTCGACCTGCCGCTTCGCCCGTCCCGCCTCGAGTGAGGTACCCCAGAGGTCACCGGCCCGTTCGGGCCAATAGTGCAACGGGAGCCATCCCTCGGCCAACTCGGCGGTCATCTCCACGTTCTTCGGACCGAGCGACGCGACGTAGATGGGAATTCGATCGCGTACCGGATGGTCCATGATCTTGAGTGGCTTGCCCAAGCCTGTGCCCTTACCCTCGCCGAGTGGCACCTGGTAATTGGGTCCGTCATGCACCAGACGGTCCCGACGCCAGACCGAGCGGCAGATCTCGATGATCTCGCGGGTGCGAGCCAGCGGGGCGTCGTAGCGAACGCCGTGGAAGCCCTCGATGACCTGTGGGCCGGAGGCGCCGAGGCCCAGGATGCAGCGACCCCGAGAGAGCTTGTCGATGCCCACTGCCGTCATGGCGAGCAGGGTCGGTGTGCGAGAGTACAAGGGAAGGATGCTCGAGCCGATCTGTGCAGTCCGTGTCACCGCGGCGAGGAAACCCATGGTGGAGACGGCGTCGGCGGTATACGCCTCGCCGGCCCACAGGTACTCGACGCCTGCATCCTCCAACCGCTTCACGTAGGCGGCGAGGGCGGCCGGATCGTCGCGCGTTCCGACTGTTGCCCCCAGTTTCATCGTTCGCTCCTCTCCGAGGCTCGTCATCGTCGAGGACTCTTCGGCGTCGGGGCTTGCTCGGGAGCCGCTGAACGGTTTCGGCGAGGCCAATCTGGTCACCGGTCACGATAGAGGATACTCTTTGCCCATGTCGATAGCGATCACCGACGATCACCGTGCCCTGGGGCAGACGGTCTCGGACTTCTTGGCAAAGAACAACGCCCGCGGCGCCGCTCGGGCCCTCCTCGAGGGGGAGGTCGAGACGCTGCCGGGTTTCTGGGACGAGCTGGCGCCTCTCGGTTGGCTGGGCCTGCACCTGCCCGAGAGCAGAGGCGGATCGGGCTTCGGGGTGCCTGAGCTGGTGGTGGTGGTGGAGGAGCTCGGCCGGGCAGTCGCGCCCGGGCCCTTCGTGCCGACGGTCATCGCCAGCGCCTGGATCGACGCCGCCGCCCCGGTGGAGCTGGCGGACCGACTGGTGCCCCCCCTGGCCGAGGGGAAGGTCGCCGGTGCGATCGCCCTCAGCTCCGACATCACGGTGTCGGGCAGCCGTGCCACCGGCACGGCACACGCCGTCCTCGGCAGCGGCCTGGCTCGATTGCTGGTACTGCCGGTGGGCGACGACGCCATCGTGGTCGAGCCTGGCGCCAGCGGGGTCACGGTGTCGATGCGGGCCAACCTCGATCCGACACGCCGGAGCGGCCGGGTCACGTTGGAGGGCGCACCGGTCGAAGTGGTCCCCGGTGGTCGGCGACTGCTCGTCGACCTGGCCCGGCTGTTCCTGGCGGCGGAGGCCTCCGGCGTGGCCGCCGAATGCACCGAGCAAGCCGCTGCGTACGCCAAGGTGCGCGTGCAATTCGGTCGTCCGATCGGCGCCTTCCAGGCGGTCAAGCACCACTGTTCCAACATGCTCCTGGCCTCGGAGCTCGCCACGGCGGCGGTGTGGGACGCCGCCCTGGCGGCCGAGGAGGGCGGCGAGCAACTCTCACTGGCGGCGGCAATGGCGGCGGTCATGGCGCTCGGTGCGGCCGACGAGTGCGCACAGCTCAACATCCAGGTCCATGGTGGGATCGGCTTCACCTGGGAGCACGACGCCCACCTCTACCTCCGGCGCGCCACGGCGCTCGAGGCACTGGCCGGAGCCGAGACGGCGGCTCGGGAGGTCACCGACCTGGTGCGTCTGGGCGTGCGGCGGCATCGCACCATCGAATTGCCACCGGAGGCCGAGTCCATGCGGCAGGAGGTGCGCGCATTCATTGATCGAACGAAGGGGCTCGACGCCATTGCCCAGCGCCAGGCGATGATCGAGTCCGGTTACGGGATGCCACACTGGCCCAAGCCCTGGGGACGGGACGCTGGTGCGGTGGAGCAGCTGGTGATCGAGCAGGAGTTCGCCGCCAACGCCCTGAGCCGGCCTCAGTACGGGATCACCGGCTGGGTGATCCTCACCCTGATCCAGCACGCCACCGACGAGCAGGTGGCCCGTTGGGTGCTACCGGCCCTGCGGCAAGAGGTCACCTGGTGCCAGCTCTTCAGCGAGCCGGACGCCGGGAGCGACGCCGCCGGCATCAAGACGCGGGGTGTCCGGGTCGACGGTGGCTGGGTCGTCAACGGGCAGAAGGTGTGGACCAGCGGAGCCCACCTGGCGGCCTTCGGCTTGGCCACCATCCGGACCGATCCTGACGCACCCAAGCACGATGGCATCACCACGATGGTCATCGACATGCACGCCGGCGGCGTCGAGGTGCGCCCGCTCCGGATGGTCACCGGCCACTCCGAGTTCAACGAGGTGTTCTTCAGCGATGTGTTCATTCCCGACGACGACGTCGTCGGGAAGGTGAACGGCGGTTGGACGGTCGCCCGGGCCACCCTCGGCAACGAGAGCGTGTCCATCGGAGGGGGCCAAGGTGGAGGGATGTTACCGATCGACATGGTGATCGGCCCCTTCGATGCCCAGCCCGATCGACTACCCGGGGGCCCAGGACGCATCGGGCGCTACATCGCCCGGACAGAGGCCATGGCTGCCCTCAACATGCGTAGCGCTCACCGCGCCGTCGCCGGCGGCGGCCCCGGGCCGGAGGGCAACGTGACCAAGCTGGTCCTCTCGGAAGTGGGTCACGAGGCGGCGGCGATCCTGGCCGCCTTGGGTGGACCCGAGACCGCCTACAGCGACGGTGACAGTTCGATGACAGCGAGGATGCTGTTGATGCACCGCGGCATGTCGATCGCCGGTGGCACCTCGGAGATCAAGCGAAATCAGATCGGCGAGAGGATACTGGGCCTCCCCCGGGATCCCCTCGTCCGCTGAAGCCGACGCGTTAGCCCAACGAGCGGCCTCGACTCTCCGCCCCGGCACCGACACCGAGCCGCTGGCGGCTCTGGTCCGGCCGCTGGCGAGTGCTCCATCAGGCTGGCGGGTGCTCCATCAGGCGACGATCCGCCTCTCCCGAAGGTCGGCGATGGCTTCGGGGCTGTACCCCAGTTCGCCGAGGATGACGTCGGTGTGCTGCCCGGCCAGCGATCCAGGCTCGGCCACCGTTCGGCTGCGCGAGAAGGCGATGTAGGGCTTCAGCCGCCTGTGGTGGCCGAACGTAGGGTGCTCGACCTCGACCAGCATCTCCCCCGCCCCGGCGAAATCGTCGGACTGCAGCACGGCCTCGGGCGGCTCGCGGCGGGCCACGACGCAGCCGACGTCAGCGCAGAGAAGCTGATCCTCCCAGAACTGGGCTGGCTTGCGGGCGAACACCGCCCCCAGCTGCTCCGCCAGGGCGTCGTCATTGGCCGCCCGTGACTCCTCGTCGACGAAACGCCCGTCGGCTGCAAGGTCGATCTCGCCGAGGAGAGCCTTGCAGAGCAACGGCCACTCCTCGGCGTACGGTGCGGCCAAGTAGATCCACTCGTCAGCAGCTTGGTACAACCGATAAAGGGCCGAATAGCCGAACAGCTCGGAGTCGGCGACCGGGGTGGCTGGGCGGTCCTCATACTCGACCATGTCGTCGGCCAACGCGTGGGCAGTCGAGGTCAGCATGGTGGTCAGCATCTCTTGAGAGACGCCGGCACGGTCCCGGACGAGGAGGCCGAGAACCATGGCGCTGGCGGTGGTGAGTGCCGAGATGCCGTCGGCCTGGGCGTACTCGGTCGTGCCGGCGCCCGAGAGGCGCAGGGCGTCCGCCCGGATCTCTTCCAGCGACAGCCCACGGCGTTCTTCGATCGCCGAGCCGATGTTCCGCATGACCAGGCCGCTGCCAGCGCCGATGGTGGGTGCATAGGCGGGTCGGTCGCCGCACGGCCCGTCGATCCCGTAACCCGGTGAGCTCAGGTAGACGAGGGAGGGATTGATGGCACGTAGGGTGTCGGCGTCCACTCCCTGGCGCTTGGCCACACCGGCGCGAAACGACTGCAGCACGATGTCGGACCTCTCGACGAGGGCGTGCACGATGCGGCGGCCCTCGTCAGTCGAGAGATCGACACAGATCGACTCCTTGCCCTGCAAGCACTTGGCCGCTCCAACCTCGGGGAACGGCAAGAGGGAGCGCATCGGCTCGCCGTCGATCGGTTCGACCTTGACTACCCGGGCGCCCACCTCGCGAAGAAGAGTGCCGCCAAACGGTGCGGCGAAGAAGGTACCGATCTCGAGCATGGTGACGTCGCCGAGCGGCTGTTCGTCGGATAGCGGTCCCGGAAGCGGTGCCGACCCCGGATCGAGCGGACTCCACGGCGCCGCCCGGAGCGCAGGTCCGTCGGCATCGAGCAGTGGAGCGCCGCGACCGAGCACGGCTGGTGTGGCGGACATCTTGACGATGGGACCAGGCTGGAGGACGGTGCCTCGTTCGGCGTCATCGATCGTCACCACTGCGCCGAGATGCTGCATCTGTGGATGGTGGAGCAACTCGCTGCCGCGCCGCATCGTCTCGGCCCAGACATTGTGGTTCTGCTCGAAGATCTCCTCCCACTCCGCCAGGGTCTTCGACTGGACGGCATGGTAGAGCCGGTCCCAGAATTCACCGGTCTTGGGGGTATCGGCCGCCCAGACGGCCTCCTTCCATTCTTCGTCCTGCAGCATCCAATCGAGGCCGAGAACCTTCAACATCTCGATGTAGAGGTGCACCTGCACCTGTGAGAACTGCAGCCATCGCCCGTCGCCCGACAGTGCGATGAGCAGCATGAAGAACATCGGGGTGCGAGGAAGCCCGTTGTCGCCGATCGGCGCCGACGGCGTGAAGGCGTCGGGGAATTTGGACGTGACCACGTTGAGGTACCAGTTCCATGTGCCCAGCGACGCCAGTCCATTGACGAGCGAGGCCTCGACGCGCTGCCCCCTACCGCTTCGCTGGCGCTCGTGCAGCGCGGCTCCGATGCCGGTCAGCAACTGTTGGCTTGCGCCGTAACTGCAGTACGGCACCGAAACATGCGCCGGTCCCTCGCGCGTCACCATCGCCTGGGAGGCCCACAACGCCCCGATCCGGGCCATGACCAGCGCCTCGTACCCCTTCGCCCGGGCATAGGGTCCCTTGCGCCCGAATCCGGTCACCGATCCGAACACCAGGCGGGGATTGCGAGCCGAGAGCCGGTCGTACCCGAGCCCCAACCGCTCGATGACACCGGGGCGGAAGGTCTCGATCAGGACATCTGCTCCGGATGCCATCTCCTGCGCCAGCGCCACGTCCTTGGTGTCATGCAGGTCGAGCGCTATGGACTTCTTCCCTCGGCAGATCAGCGGAAATGACGGGAGGCCTCGAAGTGGGCTGCCGCCGGTCGGCTCCGCCCAGACGACGTCCGCCCCGAAGTCGGCCAAGGTCTGGCTCGCCTGCGCCCCTGCCGGCGTGCTCGACAGGTCGAGCACGCGGAGTCCCGCCAATGGACCTTCCTGCGAGTGCTCCGTGCTCCACCCCTGCGCCACGGGTTACCCCCATCGTGCCTCGATACGAAATGAGTATACTTATACGTCTCGGGCGGCTGCTGATGGGTGGCGAGGGGGCGCACGCCATGGCGCTTGCCTCCACCCACTCCCCACCTGCGGCTGTTCCGATAGACGGATTGAGTATACTGAATAGTCCAACTGGCAGCGAGCAAGGAGAGGCTTGATGGCGCCTGAGTTGCCTGCGTCGGCCACGACGGACAACGAGGCAGTCATCCTGACCGAGGTCACGCACCGGGTGGGCACCATCACCTTGAACCGCCCGGCCAGGCGCAACGCCCTGAACGGGCAGCTCATCGACGCCCTCGACGAGGCGGTGCGCCGAATGGCCGAGGATCCCGAAGTCAAGGTCGTGATCCTGACCGGCGCTGCGCCTGCGGGAGGCCACGGCGGGTTCTGCTCCGGGGGCGACGTAAAGGACGGTCGTGGCACGCCTGGGAGCGAAAAGGGCGTGCCGGCCGACGCACTCACCGGCGACCTGTCTCGCCACGACCAGCACGCCGCCCTGCTGCTCCACTTGATGCCCAAGCCGACCATCGCCATGGTCGGCGGCCCGGCGGTCGGCGCCGGATGCAGCCTTGCCGCTGCCTGCGATCTCCGGTTCGCCTCGACCGACGCCGTCTTCGCCGCCAACTTCACACCGAACGGGCTGGCTGGCGACTACGGAGGTTCGTTCTTCTGGACCCGCATCGCAGGGACGGCGGTAGCCCGCCGCCTCTACTTGCTGAACGAGCGGGTCCCGCCCGACCAGGCCCTTGCGTGGGGCATGGTGCACGCCGTGCTCGCTCCCACCGAGCTGCGCACCTACACCTACGACGTGGCCCGCCGGCTGGTTCGCACACCGGCCACCCTCCTCGCATTGGTGAAGGACAACCTCAACCAGGCCGAGGACGAGGTCGAGCGGCGGCGCTGGCTGTTCGCCCACGAGGCCGACAACCAAGTGCGATCCGCCCGGGAGGCCCTGGAGCGGCTGGCGCAGCGCCAACAGAGCCCGGGGGGGCCCGAGGGGCAGTGATCCCACCCCGCGGTGCCCGAGGAGCCGCCATCAGCGCCCGGTTCCGCCTACCTTGAGCTGGCGATAGGGGACGTCCTTGTCCACGCTGGGCTCTCTGGGCAGTCCGAGCGCCTTTTCGCCGAGGACGTTCAACTGGATCTCGTCGGTGCCTCCCCCGAGCCGGTTGCCAGGACTGGCCAGGTTCACCATCTGCAGGTCACCCTCGAGTGGCGACGGGCGACCAGTCAACATGCCGTTGGCGCCCACGATGGCGTAGGACAGGTCGCGCGACTCCTGGCAGATGCGTGCCGTGGTCAGCTTGGCAATGGACCCGTCAGCACCCGTCAGCTTGCCGCCGGCGGCGGCGCTGCGGCGCATCGTCCAACCGTTGATCCTGACTCGGGCGACGTAGCTGGCAACTCGCTGGCGGATGACCGGGTCATCGGAGCGGCCGTAAGTCTGCGCCAGTTGGACCATCAACTTGACCGGCACCGCCCCGGCCCGGATCGGGCTCTTCCGGGCTCGCGCCGCCTGGTGGGCCTGACCGAGCACCTCGCTGACCTCGCGAGCCAGGTCGCCCGTCGAACCCGAGCGAGCCATGACCAGGCCGCGCCTCCCGGCGCCCGCCACGGAGTTGCGCTCGTGGAACAGCGTCGTCTGGGCCACTCGCCACCCGCCATTGACCGCGCCGACCACGTGGCCGGCCCGTACTCGGGCCTCGGTCAGGAAGACCTCGCAGAAGTTCGATGCGCCGTTCATCTGCTTCAGTGGTCGAACTTCGATGCCGGGCTGCCTCATGTCGATGACGAAGTACGTGAGCCCGGCGTACTTGGGCACGTCGACGTCCGTGCGGGCGAGCAACAAGCCGAAGTCCGCCGAGTCGGCCGCGGAATTCCAGACCTTCTGGCCCCAGACCACCCACTCGTCTCCGTCGGGCACCGCCTGGGTCCCGACACTGGCGAGGTCGGACCCCGAGCCGGGCTCGCTGAAGAGCTGGCACCAGGCCGCCTCGCCGGTGGCAATAGGGCGCACCAGCTCGAGTTGCTGGGCCTCGGTGGCGTGCTCGAGCAGGGTTGGCGCAGCTAGCGACGCCGCCACCGCACCCGCTGGCGGCCCGATGACCTGGTTGGCCCCGAGCACGCCGCTCACCACCGCTGCCTCTCGTGGTGACGCCCCCCACCCGCCCAACCCAGGGGGCCAGGTCGGGTAGGCGTAGCCGGCGTCGGCCAGTCGACGCCACCATTGGCGCACGGTGAGCGAGGTGTCCCAGTTGTCGTCCACCCAGTCCTGGACCTGAGCGGCCAGGTGGCTTTCCATCATTGCCGTCGCTGCGCGACCCGCCCGGCGACGATCTCGTGATGCCGCTCGAGAATGGCCACTGCCTGGTTGGCAAGGTCGGGCGGTGGCTCGGGCAGCCGCACGGGGCCGTGCTGGCGGCTGGGCAGGGCGACGGTGGCCTTGGCGGGACAGGTCACGGTTCCTCGCTGGTTGGTCCCACGCATCTCGATGTCGACCACGCACCGTCCGTCGTCCTGGCGTTTGTCGACGACCTCGCCGGTGAGGATGTGGGTGTCACCGATGTAGTTGAACTTGCGGATCTCGCTCGATTGCGATACCAGCCAGCCGTCGTCACCCATCCAGTCGGTCATGAAGTGACTGAGCCAGCAGTCTCGCATCACCCCGTAGTCGTAGGCCATGGGGTTGCCGATGGCCTGCGCCCAGGCTGAGTCCCAGTGCACTCGCTGGGCGACGTCGGGCACGCCGTACTCGTTCTTGACGTAGAACGGAGCGATCCGCTGCCGGTTCTTGTAGGCGATGCGGTTGGCGCAGGGCTCGTAGGGCACGAAGCCGTACCCGCCGGCGTGGAAGACGATCATGTCGGTGGTCGTCAAGGGCCCTTTGGCCATTGGGCGCAGCTCGTCGCCCACATTGACGTCCTCCCAGTAGCGGGGCTCGGCCCCTCGAACCTCCTCGGCGGCGTAGATGGCGTCGATCTTCTCGATGTCCTCGTCGGTATAGGTCGCCGGCTCGATCTTGGCGTACTTCCCCTTCTCCCGTGCCGTCTTGCGCTCGGTGTGGATGGCAAGCGTTCGAGTGATGGCGACGATCTCCGCCCGCTGGTTCATCTTGACGCTGGCATAGGTGACGAGGAGCGAGCGCGCAGCGAACTCGGACTTCTTCTCCACCACCGATTCGGTGCCCCCGAAGCTGTAGAGCGAGTCACCCTCCATTAGCGGCCGGAACCACTGCCACGTGCTGCCGGAGACGAAGACGTGAATGCCCCGGAAGGACGGCCGCTTGATCCTCTCCGCCGGTGGATCGGCCTTCAGTGGGCGGTTCAGCGCGATCGGGATCATCGGTGGTGCGATCTGGCCACCCCAACGCGTGGTCGGCCCATGCTCATCGGAGATGAACAGCGGATTGTCGTCGCCGTACCCCCGGGCGAAGTTCCGCATGGTGTCCGGCGTCACCATCGTCAGGAATTCCCGGTTGCCGGAAGGGGCCCATCGACCGACCAAGGACTTGGCCTGCTCGATGTCCTTTTCTTTGAAGTGGAAATCGGTGGCCTTCTCGAACTCGTCGGATGTGGTCGTCGCCATGTGGCCCCCTTTCGGTGACGGCTTAAAGAGTGTACTCAAATGGCAGCCAGTCGGCCACCCGACTCCCTTTGGCTGGCCGGCGGCCAGGCGAGGCCGGAGAGGCGCCAGGCACCGCAGGAGTGGCGCCAGAGGCTCCGGCCCGGCAAGTCACCGGCGAGGAAACCTTCAGGCGGAGGTGACGTCCACCCGCCGCTGCCAACGACGCCGGGTGAGGTCCCTGGGCCGCCGAATGGACGTGCTACTCAGCCTTCGGGCGGGGCCGGGACGCTCGGGAACAGCTCTTGGAAGGCGCCGACGCGGATCCGGCGGCTGACCGACGGCGCGACGCCGTCGAAGAGCTCGTGGAGCGTTTTCTGGGTATGGCCGAACGTCCCTTCGAAGTGGGGGTAGTCGCTACCCCACATCACGTTCTGCCACCCCATGGCGGAGTTGGCCGCTACCGCCGACACGTCGTGCTGGAACGAAGCGTAGACCTGCTCGTAGAGATAGCGGCTCGGCAGCTTCGAGAGCCTCGGCCTGACGGCGGCGCCGTGTTGACGGTAGCCCTCGTCCATGCGGTCGGCGATGAACGGCCCCCAGGTGGCGCCGCCCTCCGAGACCAGCACCTTGAGCTCCGGGTGGCGGTCGAGTGCCCCACAGGCGATGAGCTGGGTGACGGCGCGCTGGCCGCCGTAGGTGGTCTCCACGTAGTTGAGGACTGCACCTCCGCGTCCGCGGTAGTAGACGCCGGTGCGCTCCGTCGGGTCGTGCGGCTCGGTACCGATGTGGAAGCCGATGACCATCCCGGTCTCGGCGAATGCCGCCCAGAGGGGATCCCACTCCTCGTCGTTCCACTCCGGGCGGCCGATCGGCGGGCGGGTGGGCAGGAAACCACAGAGGAAGCCGCCTTCGTGGGCACGTCGTACCTCGGCCACGGCGTCGTCGACGTCGAGCATCGGTATCGAGGCGACGCAGACGAACCGAGGCGAGTGTTGCTGGAAGTCGAGGGCCCAGTCGTTCAGCGCCCGGCAGCCCTCCTTGACGACGAGCGGAGTGCGGACGTTGAAGGTCCAGATGCCGAGCGAGGGGTACATGACCTCGCCCCACACCCCCTCGGTGTCGAGGTCCCTGATGCGCGCCACCGGGTCGTTGCCCCCAATGACTCGGTTGAGGAAGTCTTCCTCTTCGGAGTCGATTGGCCGAGCGTTGACGCCCAACCCTTTCTTCGGCTTGTCACTCTTGGGGAGCTGGCGCCGGAACTCCTGGCCGTCGATGTAGATGGTCTCGAAGTCGCCGCTGGGGTCCTTGACGCTCCTGGGCAGCCGCTCCCGTATGTGCTCGGGCAACGAGGTAAAGAGGTCCGGGGGCTCCATCAGATGCGAGTCACCGGAGTTGGCCCACAACTTGTTCTCGACCAGATCCGTCATATGCCCTCCTGCATCGCGTCACCTTCGTCACCCGGACGCCTAGATTGCAAATATTGTTCTCATAGCGTCCGGTTGTCAAGTAGCGGAGGGGATCCCGGCACCGCCTGTCCCGCCGGCAGGGCGGTCAGCTCATCAACGAGCCGAGCGCCTCGAGGTGTCCGCGCATCCGGTGGCGAGCCAGCTCGGAATCACCTTTTTCGATGGCCGCCGCGATCCCCTTGTGAGTGCGAAGGACCTCGGCCGCGATCTGCTTGCGGGCCTTGGGGGCGAGGCGTTCGATCTGGTGCAGGCGACTCAGGCGAATCAGCACGAGGGCCACGAGGTGAATGGCGCGGTTCTGCGCCGCCGCGGCAGCGACGGCGTGCAGGTCGTGGATGGCCTCCACGCGCTCGACGTCGCTGGCGTTCTCCTCACGGCTCAACGCCTCGGCGAGGCGTGCCACCGCTTCATCATCCACTCGTTGGGCGGCCAAGTCGGCGATCGCTACCTCGACACCGGTGCGCATCTCGGCCAGCTGGCCCAGCTCCATGCCTCTGCGAGCGAGATAGATGGCCGCCACCTCGGTCACGGCGTCAGCGTTCGGAGCCATGACGAAGAGACCCCCGCCCGGTCCCCGGCGCATGCGGGCCACCTGATGATGCTCGAGCAGGCGCACCGCCTCCCGCAGCAATGCACGACTTACGCCTTCGCGCTTGATGAGGTCCGGCTCTGTGCCGACGAGCTCACCAGGCTGGAGGCCCTTGGTCACGATGGTGTGGGTGATGTTGCGCGCCACCGCCTCCGCCCCCTTGCCGGAGCTGGAGGCCGACAACACGACCGAGTCCGGGAGCAGTTGCCGGGTCGAGCGGCGGCGGCGCAAGAAGCCTGCCTCGGCCAGCAGGTGCTTGCGCATGCGCCGGCCGGCAAGGTTCGCGTCACCGGCCAGGATGGCCTCGGCGATCCGGGCATGCGCCTGCTCGGTCTCCTTGCCGACGACTCGGCCCAGACGCTGCCAGTCGCGCGTGTACAGCTGGGCCACTCGGCTGAAGACGTCCACGAAGAGCTGCAGTCCGGGATTGCCGCTGAGTGCTGCCACCAGGACGTGCAGGCCGCGAGGGTCGTCCTGGGGGTCGACCGGTCTTGCCTCGGTGAACCTCTGCAGTTCCGCCAGGTCGCTCTGGCCAATTCGTTCCGCTGCCAGGTAAGAGGCGAGCTCTTCCAGGATGACCCGAGCCTCGAAGATCTCGTCGAGACGAGCATCGACGCGGTGGAGGTAGAGCACGACTGCATCGATCACCGCCCCCACGGTCGGCTCGGTGACCAGCAGCCCGCCCCCAGGTCCTCGGCGCGTCCGAGCCACCTGTTGGTGCTCGACCAGCCGCACGGCCTCCCGGAAGACGGCCCGGCTGACCTGGTACCGCTCTACCAGCTCGGCCTCCGAGCCGAGTACCTCCCCCACCGGCCAACCGAGGGCCATCACGTCCTCGACGATGCGGTCGGCAACTTTGGCCGCCCGTTTGGCGTTGGAATCGGCCCCCGGCCGCGGCAGGCTTCGAGTGGCGACCCGGGTTGCCATCGACTGAGCCTACCTGCTGCACTGCCTGAGCAGAGTTGTGGCCAGGCGTCCACCTGCTCCTTCGACGAAAGAGTGCACCCAACACGACCTGGAGGGCGGGACCGCTGGCTATGATGAAAACATGATTTGCGAAGACGGCGGACAGGCAACGCGATCCATGTCCCTGCCGCCCCCGCCGTCCGATCCCGTCGTTGCCCCCCCGCAGCGGCGGCCAGGATCTGTCCGGCGCACTTCGACCATGCTGATGTCCTGGCCCGACGGACTCGGCACCGACCTCCACCTCGAGGGACGGGCACGGGATTTCCTCACCCCCAGTCGAGGAGCCCCCGAGGTGCTCCGAGCCACTTCCCTCGACGCCGTGACGAGCCCCGACCGCGAGATCCGGACGATCGAGACCCATCCGTCGGTGCCTGGCCTCGAGCGGCTGGTCGGCTGCCGTGCCGGCGCCAACCTACGGGCGGCGATCGCTCAGGAACTGCCGGACGAGGTGGCCCGGGGCACGCCGTTACACCTGCTCCTCGACGACCTGCCCGGTTCGACGTTGATCGCCGGCTTCGCCTACTTTCGCTGGGCCGACCGTTTCCCCGAGATTCGTGAGCGGATCTCGGGGGCGGCGTCCAGGCGGGTGATGCGGGGCATCTGCGCTGGCTTCCGTCCCGGGTCGAGTGCGCTCCTCTCCGACGGCACGAGCTCCGGCATCCGTCACAACACCGCCCACCCGGGCCCGCTGGTCGATCCGACCGACGTCCTCGGTTGGCACGATCCGGGTGCACACCCCGAGATCGCCATGCGCCGGGCACGGCGCATCGATCTCTGGCGCCAGGGCGGCACCCTGAACATCGATGCGATGTTCCGTGACAGCTGCTGGGACCCTGACGGGCAGGAAGTCGTCGTCCATGAGTACCAGATGCTCGGTGAGGCCGATCCGGCGGGGGAGACACTCCTGTCGGTCACCGCCCACCCTCGTGTGCTGCCCTACGCCGAGTGCCCGGCCGCCGCCCCGCACGCCTCGCGGATGGCCGGAGCCGACCTGCGGGCAATGCGGAGCACGGTGTTGGAACGCCTGCGAGCCACCGACTGCTGCACCCATCTGAACGACGGTCTGCGCTCCCTGGCCGAGGTGCCGGTGCTCGCCGCGTCGTTGCCTGAGTAGACGATCATCGAACCACGGGAGTCGGGATGGAGGGGACAGCATGCCGGAGACACTGAGGGACAAGACGGCCATCGTGGGCATCGGTGCGACGCCCTATTACAAGCGGGGAGAGTCGCTGCCGCAAAGCGAGCTCGAGCTGGCCTGCAAGGCCATACTGAGTGCGCTCGACGACGCCGGCCTGACCGTCAAGGACCTCGACGGGTTCACCATCTACTCGAGCTCGTGTGACCCGGCACAGGTGGCATCGGTCCTCGGGGTGCCCGAGGTGCGCTTCGCCGCCTCGCTGACATCCGGCGGCGGTGGCTCGGCTGGCTCCCTCGGCTTGGCAGCCTCGGCCATCGTCTCGGGACAGGCCGACGTCTGCGTGACCCTGATGACTCTTCAGCAGGCCAAGCGACGACTCGGCGGCACGGCGGTGGGTGACGGAGGGCCGGGGCTGAGCGGTGGTGGCAGCCCGTACGGCGGGGGTGGGGTGCCGAACTATGCCGCCTTCATCAGCGGCGCCGGCCTCATGGCGCCCGGTCACAGCTTCGCCCTGCTGACCCGTCGGCACATGGAGCTCTATGGAACCAAGCGCGAGCACCTGGCGGAGGTGTGCATCTCACAGCGCGAGAACGCCATCCGCCGGCCGACAGCCCTGCGCCGCGACCCGCTCACGCTTGACGAGTACTTCAACGCTCGCATGATCAGCGACCCGCTGTGCCTGTACGACTACACGATGGAGTCCGACGGCGCCGTCGCCGCAGTGGTCACGTCGGCTGAGCGCGCCAGGGAACTGCGCCAGAAGCCGGTCTACATCGGCGGCAGTGCCCACGGCGGAACCGGCCGGTGGGGGTCCGCCATCTTCACTTACTTCCAGATGCCCGACGAGTACTTCGCCTCTTCGGGCAACCGGCCGGTCGCCAAGCGAATGTACGAGATGGCCGGCATGGGCCCCGAGGACGTCGACGTCGCCCTGTTCTACGATCATTTCTCGCCCATGGTGATCATGCAGCTCGAGGATTACGGCTTCTGCCCGGTCGGTGAGGGTGGCCCGTTCGTGGCCGAGGGGAACATCCGCTGGAAGGGCGGGGCCATCCCCGTCAACACGCACGGCGGCCACCTTTCGGAGGCCTACATCATCGGTATGACCCACATCCGTGAGGCGGTCGAGCAGCTTCGTGGCGTGGCGGTCAATCAGGTCGACAACGCCGAAGTGGCGATCGTCACCGGCGGGCCCTCCGGTCTGCCGGTCAGCGGCACGTTGCTGCACAACTGACGGCACAGAGAAAGCGAGCCGAAGCAATGACCGATCTCGTCCGGGGCACCTTCCCTTCGATGCTGAAAGATCCCTACGCCGACGAGACGACCCAGCCCTTCTGGGACGCTGCCGCCGATGGTCGGTTGGTTGCGCCGAAGTGCACGACGTGCGGCACCTTCGTCCTTCCTCCCCAGCCGTTCTGCTTCACCTGTCAGAGCCAGGCCTTCGAGTGGGTGGAACTACCTGGCACCGGTACCATCTACACCTACACCGTGGTACGCCACCCGCTGGCCCCACAACTGGCTGACGTCGTGCCGTACGTCTCGGGGGTGATCGAGTTGGATGGGACACAGGGGGCCGGGGCGAGACTGCTGCTCAACATCACCGATGCCGATCCCGAGACGGTCAAGGTCGGCGACAAGGTGCTGATCTGGTTCGACCAGGTCAGTGACACCTTCCCCCTGCCTCGGGCGCGGACGGCCTGAGGCCGAGATGGCGCGGCCCGACGCCACGCCGCCGGTGCGGGCCGGGCGGCCCCGCCGGTTCGCGACCGACGAAGAGCTCCGAATCCTGCTCGACGCCGCCTTGGTGGTAATGGAGCGCAACGGGTACGCCGACGCCACCGTGGCCGACATCCTGCGCCAGGCCAACCTGTCGACGCGCTCGTTCTACCGTCACTTCGACACCAAGGACCAACTCTTGTGCGCCCTCTTCCGCCGAGATGCCGAGGCGGCTGCCGCCCGGCTCAACGCCAAGGTCGACGCCGCCCCCAACCCCCGCGCTGCGCTGGACGCCTGGATCGACGAGATCCTGAGCTTCGGCCACCATGCCGGCAAGGCCTCCCGCGTCACTGTGCTCGGATCGTCGGCTGCCATGAAGGCCGACGGCTATGCCCAGGAGATGGCTCACGCCGCCAAGCTCCTGTTGGCACCGCTCGAAGCGGTGCTGGTGGAGGGTGCCGGTGACGGCTCCTTCCCTTTGGCCGATCCCATCGCCGACGCTCCACTCGTGCAGTCGGTGGTCTGGACGGCCGCTGGGCTCAACGCCGACCGGATGAAGCTTCCACGGGCGGCGGCGTCACGTCAGGTGCGCTCGTTCTGTGAGCGCGCGCTGGGGGCGGTGCCGCCCCCGTCCTGAACGACCGCCGTCCGCTCGGCTTCCTCGGCCGCCGGCGCCCCGAGTCGCTGGTGGGGGGCCAGCGAGGCACGGAGCACGAGGCGGAGGTCACGACGGCCCCCGCGGCTCGCGTGGAAGCCCGAGCCCTCGCTCGGCGATGAGGTTGCGCATGATCTCGTTCGATCCGCCTGCAATGGTCCAGGCCCGGGCGTAGAGGAAGGAGTCCTGCCAGCGGCCGTCCTCAAACGCCAGCTCGTCACCTTCGCTCACCATGGAACCTGCGCCCTGGAGTCCCAGCGCCGTCTCGACGATCTCGAGGTTGAGCTCGCTGAACCAGATCTTCACCAGCGGCGCATCGGCCGGGGTCAGCTGCCCCTTTGCCGCCTTGGTGGCCATGCGTTGCCCAAGGTGGCGGAGGATGCGGGCCCGTGCAGCGAGGGCGCCGATGCGCTGCCGCACGGCACCGTCGGCGATGACCGGCCGCCCGTCCCGCTGATGGTGCCGGGCCACACCGATGAGATCGCCGATGGGGTCGCTCCGCCCGGCGCCGCCCACACCCGAGCGCTCTTCGGCCAGGCTGGCTCCGGCGACGCGCCACCCTTCACCGGGATCGCCGATCATGTTGGCCGCCGGGACCCGCGTCTCGTCGAAGAAGACCTCGTTGAAGTCGGAGGTGCCGGTCATCTCGCGCAGTGGCCGGACCTCGATGCCCGGGCTGCGCATGTCGAGGATGAAGGCCGAGATGCCTGCGGGACCTGCGATGCGCTCGGTTCGGGCAAGCAGGTACCCATAGTCGGACCACTGGGCCCAGGTGCTCCATACCTTCTGTCCGGTGACGACGTAGTCGTCCCCGTCCGGAACGGCCCGCGTCTGGAGTGACGTCAAGTCGCTGCCGGCATCGGGCTCACTGAAGAGCTGGGTCCAGATGTGGTCGCCGCGCGCCATCGGTGGCAGGTAGGTGGCGCGTTGCTCGTCGGTGCCGAAATGCTTCAGCGCCCCGGCGACCAGCGGGTTGCCCAGCACGTGGGGGACGCCCGCCGCGCTCAGCTCCTGCTCGAGGATGCGCTGCTCGACGGGGTCCCCCCGCCCGACCGAGAAGCGGTCGAGGCGGTAGCCGGCGTCGTAGATGGAGCGGGTGTAGGCGCGAAGTCGCTCCACGTCGAGAGCGCTCTCCGGCACTCGCAGGCCGGTGCGCTGCTTCCACTCGAGGTCGGGCCGATGCTCGGCCAGGAAGCTCCTCAAGGACGCGCGGTACTCGTCGTAGGCGGAGGGAACGGGTGGGACGATCACGTCCATCGGTCAGCCTCCTCCCCCAACGGCGGCTCCTTCGGCCAGCCTCACGAGGCGTTCGCGGTGCCAGGTCCTGTCGCCGTAGAGCACCTGGTTGACTTTGGCCCTCCGAAGGTAGAGGTGGACGTCGTGATCCCAGGTGAAGCCGATACCGCCGTGCAGCTGGAGCGCCTCCCCGCAGAGATGGGCAAAAGCATCGTCCACGTAGGCCCCCGCCGTCGCCACCGCCTCGGCGGCGTCGTCGAGACCGTCGCCCAAGGCCAGGGCCGCAAAATGCGCCGCCGCCCGCATGCCCTCGAGCTCGATCAAGAGGTCGGCCAAGCGGTGCTTGATGGCCTGGAAGCTGCCGATGGTGCGTCCGAACTGCACCCGTTTCTTGAGATAGTCGACCGTCGACTCGAACAGGGCCTCCGCTGCCCCCACCGACTCCCCTGCTTGGAGCACGACCGCCACGGCGAGGCAGCGCTCGGTGGCGCTCCATCCGCCTGCCAACTCGGCGGTCGCCGGCACCACGACGCCGTCGAAACGAACCTCGGCAAAGCGCCGGGTCAGGTCGAGGCCGGCGACCACCCGCTCGGACAGACCCGGGGACGGGACCGGTACCAGCAGGTTGATCATGTCCTCGGTGCCGATGTCCCTGGCGGTCACCAAGACCAGCCCGGTGTCGCCGACGGTCTGGACGTAGCGAGCCACCCCGTCGACCCGCCAACCGTCGGCTGACCGGGTCGCCAGTGCCTCGACAGCCGCCGGCTCGGGGGAACCGTCACCGCTCAGGCACCAGGCACACACCAGCTCTCCCCGTGCAATGGGGCCGAGATACTCCTGGGCCTGCGCCTGGCTGCCGAAACGCACGATCGCCTCGGCCACCACGTTGCACGGCACGAAGGGCCCCGGATTGAGGGTCCGTCCCAGCTCCTCAGCCAGCACGATCAGGTCCACCAGCGGCTGCTCGGTCACGCTGCCCCCTTCGTGCTCGACCGGAACGAGCATGGCGGCCCATCCCAGGGCTGCACCTCGACGCCAGCGGTCGGGGTCGAAAGGCTGGCGCTCCTCGATGCGGCGCCGAACCTCGGCGATCGGCTGGTGCTCGGCCAGGAAGCGACGGGTCGTCGTACGAAGTAGCTCCTGGTCCTCACCGAAGGCAAAGTCCATCAGTGACGGCTTCTCGGGCGTGGGAGGATCCGTCTCACAGGGTGCGCTCGGTCGTGGTCCAGTACTCGTCCCGCAAGATGCGCTTGTAGAGCTTGCCGCCGTCGGTTCGTGGCAGGCGTTCACTGAAGTCGACGGTACGCGGACATTTGTAACGAGCGATCCGCTCCTGGCAGAAGGTGATCAGCTCGGCAGCCAGGTCATCGATGGGCTCTGCCCCGTCGACCAGCTCCACCACTGCTTTCACCTGCTCACCCCACTCGGAGTCCGGGATGCCGATCACCGCCACGTCGGCGACCGACGGGTGTTGCGACAGGACCGCTTCCACTTCCGCCGGATAGATGTTGACCCCACCGCTGATGATCATGTCTTTCGAGCGGTCGCTGATGAAGAGGTAGCCGTCCTCGTCGAGATAGCCGACGTCACCCAGAGTGAATGCCCGTCCCCGGCGCACCGACGCCGTCAGCTCGGGATCATCCTTGTAGGCGAACGTCTCGCCTTGCTCCGGTTCGAGGTAGACATTGCCAATCTCGCCCGGCGGCAGCTCCTTCCCGTCCTCGTCCAGGATCTTCACCTTCATCCCGGCTACCGCCCGGCCGACGGTTCCCGGCTTCTCGAGCCACCGGTAGGGCTTGGCGATGGTGGCAGCCCCCTCCATGCCGCCATAGGTCTCCCAGATGACGGGGCCCCACCACTGCATCATCTGCCGCTTCACCTCGACGGGGCACGGGGCAGCGGAGTGCACGACCACCTCGAGGCTCGACGTGTCGTAGCGGTCCTTGACATCTTCGGGCAGGCGTAACAGCCGGACGAACTGGGTCGGCACCATGTAGGCGGTGGTCACCTGATAGCGGTCTATCGCCTCCAGCGTCTTTTCGGCGTCGAACTTGCCGAGGATGGCGAGCGCCTGACCAACGTGCAGCGCCCCATGGAAGAAGGACTGGCACCCTCCGTGGTGCATGCCGGCCGACACCAGGTGCACCCCGGAGAGAGCCCGGAACCGGAAGGCCTGACCGAAGAGCTTCATGCTGTCCGCCGCCACCGACGGGTCGACGATCGGCACAGAGGGACGAATGACGGCCTTGGGCTGGCCGGTGGTGCCCGATGAATAGGCAATCGGGACGCCCAGCTGGCGGTTGGGCGGCTCGGTCGTCGGTTGCCCCGCGGTGAGTGCCTCGAAGGTCTCCCAGCCGGGGATCTCGCCCCCCACCGACACCCGCAACTTGATCGACCCGGTCCCCGACAACTGATGGACCCGATCGGCGAAATCGACGTGGAGCACGATGGCGGCCGCGCCGGAATGGTCCACGATTCGCTGGATCTCGGCGCCTGACAGCGCCGGATTCAGGGCGATGGACCGGTAACCGCCCTCGTGCGCAGCCAGCTGCCAGTACAGCATGTCGACGTCATTGGGCAGGACGTAGGCGAAGATCTCGCCAGCTCCGATCCCCTGGGCCCGCAGTGCGTGCACCAGTTGATGGGCCCGGCCGGCCAACCCGCCGAAGGTCAGGATCGTCCGGGAGGGGGAAGCCACGACGGCGGCCTGGTGCGGGTGTTCTTTAGCGATGTACCAGAAGCCCAGCCGCCGATCCCATGGGTGCTCCATACGGAATAGAGTATACCGATATGTCGCGCCCCCACGGGAACCGAGCTGGTGTTGCCGGTCAGGCCGAGCATCCGGCCGTCGAGTGGTGGGTCTTCGACGTCGACGGCTGCCTGATCGACTCGCTCACCGGCTCGTCGCTGCGTCCGGGGGCGAGAGAGTTGGTCGAGGCGCTGGGGTCCACCAGCCAGGTGTTGCTGTGGAGTGCCGGCGGCGAGGACTATGCCCGAGCTCGCTCCGAACAAGGCGGCCTCGATGCCCACGTCGGCGGCTACTTCGCCAAGGCAGGGCGCGACGACGACGGCTGTTACCAGGTGGCGCACTTGCCCGTCGATCCTGCCCGGACGGTTTTCGTCGACGATCGCCCCGAGGACTTGGCTGCCAACCTCGAGGTCCAGCCGGTCTCGCCCTACCTCTCACAGGACCCGCACGATCACGGCCTCGATGTCGTCGTCCGCCGTGCCGGACTGGAGCGCCAGCTGAGGAGCGCCGGCAGGCCCGCCGGGTGAGCGAAGAGGCCACACCGGCTCACGGGCGGCGTCGTGGACCACCAGGAATTCAGGCTACCCAATTGCAGCGGGTCCGGTGTACCATGCGTCGAAGGACAACCAGCGACCCGGGGAACGATGACCGACACCGCACGTCGTCCGAACGTACGTCTTCACGTTGCCGGCCGACGGATCGACACCGGCAGTGGCGGGACTCACCAGCACGTCGATCCAAGCACGGGAAGGGTGGACGCCACGATCCCCCTGGCCGGACCCGGCGAGGTCGACCAGGCGGTGAACGCCGCCGACGCGACCTTCGGCGCTTGGCGGCGCACCCCGCCCGAGGAGCGCCGGCGGCTCCTGCTTCGCCTGGCCGACCTCATCGAGGCGCATGCCGAGGAATTCGGCCGGCGTGGAACCATGGACAACGGCACACCGGCGGCAGTCGTAGTCGGGATGGCAGCCTCGGCCGTGGAGTGGACCCGCTACTACGCCGGCTGGGCGGACAAGATCTCCGGCGAGCTGTCCAGCAGTTTCGCCAACGGCGTCGGAGAGCTGAACTACACGCTGCTCGAGCCATATGGCGTGGTCGGCATCATCATCACCTGGAACGGCCCGTTGATCTCCCTGGCCATGAAGATCCCCGCCGCCCTGGCGGCGGGCTGCACGATCGTGTGCAAGCCGTCAGAGCTCACGCCATTCTCGGCCGAGCTGTTCATGGACCTGGTGGTGGAGGCCGGATTTCCGAACGGGGTCTGCAGCATGCTCCCGGGCGGCCCGGAGGCCGGCGAGGCGCTCGTGGTACACCCCAAGGTGCGCAAGGTCACCTTCACCGGCGGCCCGGCGACGGCTCGGAAGATCTTGCACCTCTGCGCTGACTCCATGAAGCCGGCGACGCTCGAGTTGGGGGGCAAGTCGGCGAACATTGTCTTCGCTGACGCCGACCTCGACGCAGCATGTGGGCTCGGGACCATGATGAGCGTCGGGGTCCTATCGGGACAGGGCTGTGCTTTTCCCACCCGCATGCTGGTGCAACGGCCGATCTACGACGAGGTGGTCGACCGGGTGTCGATGGTGGCCAAGGGGATTCCGGTTGGCGACCCCTGGGACCCGGCGATCATGGCCGGGCCGGTGATCACCGAGACGGCGCTCAACCGCATTCTCGGCATGATCGACCGAGCGCCACAGGAGGGGGCCCGTCTGGTCACTGGCGGGAACCGCCTCGGCGGCGACCTGGGCGGGGGCTACTTCATCGAACCGACGGTGTTCGCCGACGTCGATCCGGATTCCGAGCTCGCCCAGAACGAGGTGTTCGGACCGGTGCTGGCCATTACGCCCTTCGACAGCGACGAGGACGCCGTCCGGATCGCCAACAACACCCGCTACGGGCTGTCCGGCTACGTCCAGACCACCAACCTCTCTCGCGGCCTCCGTGTAGCCGAGGCGCTGGTGACCGGGGAGATCCTGATCAACGGAGCCTCCAACCTCCGGGTGCAGCGACCCTTCGGCGGGACCGGCCTCTCGGGGATGGGCAAGGAGGGTGGGAGGCTCGGCATCGAGGAATTCCTCCGAGTCAAGTCCGTCGGCATCGCCTGATTTCCCCACCCAACCCCCAGACGAAGAAGGGAGCCGCCAGACCGTGTCTGAGCTCGAAGGCCGAGTTGCGTTCATCACCGGCGCCGCACGGGGACAGGGTCGCGCCCACGCCGTCCGGTTGGCTCGTCAAGGGGCCAACGTCCTGGCGGTCGATATATGTGCCGATGTTCCCGCCATGGACTACTCGAACGCCACCCGAGCCGAGCTCGGCGAGACCGCCCAACTAGTCGAGAAGGAGGGCCGAACGTGTGTGGCCCTCGTCGCCGACGTGAGAGACCGGAACGGGCTCCAGAAGGCCTTCGACGAAGGCATGGCTTCCCTGAACCGGGTCGACATCGTCGTCGCCAATGCCGGCATCGTCCGCCTGACCGACGGGGGTGATCCGAACGAGGTATGGCGCACCATCGTCGACACCAACCTCACCGGCGCCTGGAACACGATCGCGGTCTCGCTGGCAACGCTGCGGGCCCAAGGCCCCGGTGGCAACATCGTCATCACCAGTTCGACGGCAGGCCTCAGGGCCACCGCGGGGTTCGGCATCGGCGCCTTGGCCTACACCGCCACCAAGACGGGCCTGGTCGGGCTGATGAAGCAGCTTGCAGCGTCGCTCGCCCCCGAATCGATCAGGGTCAACAGCGTGCACCCGACCGGGGTCAAGTCAGGAATGACTATGAACGAGGCCATGGGTCAGATGATGACGGCGGCCATGGCTGGCGAGAGCAACTCCATCTCCGCCATGCAGAATGCCATGCCGGTCGACATTCTCGAGCCCGAAGACATCGCCGAGGCGGTCGCCTTCCTCGTCTCGGACCGGGCCAAATGGATCACGGGGGTGGCACTGCCGGTGGACGCAGGCTTTTGCGTGCGATGAACGGGGCCGAAGCTGGCCGAGGGTGCCCGATCGCGCCGGGTGACTTCCGCCTGGTGGGTGTGGGCCCGTTCCCGAGCGGGTTGGAGCGCTACGACGTGCTCCAGGACCAGCACCGTGTGTGGCGCGTCGAGGAGCCCGGAGGCGAGTACTTCATGGTGCTGGACCGAAGGCTGACCGTCCAAGGGCTGCAGGACCCGGCAACCTTCTCCTCCAAGGCCATCGTGGTACTCGATCCCGACCCGATGGTCTGCATGAAGCCGATCCAGCTCGATCCCCCCGAGCACTCCAAGTGGCGCAAGATGCTGGCCAGCTATTTCTCGCCCAAGCGCATGCCCCAACTCGAGGGGCGGATCTCGGCGCGCTTCGTGGAGCTCTTGGACGATATCGCCCCGAAAGGCACCGGGGACTTCGTGGCGGAGGTCGCAGTCCGATTCCCGAGCGTCATCTTCCTCGAGATCGTCGGACTTCCCACCGAAGAGCTGGAGACCTTCCTCGAATGGGAGGCAGCCATGCTCCACCCTGACCCCTCCCTGCCGCCGGACAGAGAACGTCAGTTCAACGTGATGGTGCAGGTGATGGAGCGATTCCAGCAGGCGATCTCCGAGAGTCGAGCCGACCCGGACCCTGATGCCACCGACATCATCAGCCACGCGGTGGACTGGGAAATCGACGGCGAGCCGGTGAAGGATGCCGACATCCTCGAGTGCCTGCTCCTACTGTTCATGGCCGGACTCGACACCGTGACCAACGAGCTGACGATGGCCATCCACCACCTGGCCACGCACTCAGAGGATCGCCAAGCGCTGGTGGACGACCCGAACATCATAGCGGCCGCGGTGGAAGAGCTTCTGCGGGTCTACTCGATTCCTCAACTGGCCCGGAAAGTGACGCGCGATGTCAGTTTTGGAGGGGTCGACTTCAAGTCCGGTGACATGGTGCTGTTCTCGCTGTGCGCCGCCAACCGGGACCCGGAGGCCATCGATCGGGCCCGGGAAGTGGACTTCGACCGCCAACCCCTACCCCACTATGCCTTCGGCGCCGGCCCGCATCGGTGCCTCGGCTCTCACCTCGCCCGCCAAGAGCTCACGATCGCCCTGAGGGAATGGCACCGGCGAATCCCCCACTACGAGCTCGCCACCGACGAGCCAGTCCTGGAGCACCGGGGTCCGGTGCACGGCATCAGCCACTTGCCCCTGCGCTGGAGACCAGCCTGACCTGGAGGACCCGCAACGCCGATCCACGTCGTCCAGCAGGGCAGGCCGATGTGGCTGGTTCGGACAGACCGCCGTTGGCGCGCCCAACCGCGGCGACCCGCGGCGTCATCGTCAGTTGAGGGGCCCCGGCGGGTTGAGTATCCTAAATCCGTGCGCTGCTCGCGGGGGGAGCCATCTCGTGGACGGCAGAGGCCGATGAGCCGGCGGGGTCGGGACGGATGAGCACCTACGGCGAATTCTTCCTCCTGGGCCTGGGCAACGGTGGCGTGTTCGCAGCACTGGCGGTGGCGCTCGTCGTCACCTACCGCGCCTCGGGGGTCCTCAACTTCGCCACTGGCGCCCAGGGGCTCTACGCGGCGTACACCTACTCCCTGCTGCGTACCGGGCAGTTGCTGCAGCCCATCCCTGGGCTGAGCCCCACCATCGGCATCGGGAAGGGTCTTGGCTTCTGGCCCGCTCTGCTCGTTACCCTGGCCATCCAGGCCGTGATGGGCGCACTGGCATACCTGCTCGTCTTCCGCCCGTTGCGCAACCACCGGCCGGTGATCAAGGCGGTCGCCTCCATCGGGTTGATGGGGCTGCTGACCGCCATCGTCACCTACCAGGTGGGCACGCAGGTGATCGAGGTCAACCCGATCTTCCCGCAGAACCACGTCAGCTTTCTCGGCGTCGACATCTCGGTCGACCGCCTGCTCCTCGCAGCCACCATCATCGGTCTCGGGATCGTGCTCACGGTCCTCTTCCGCTTCACCCGCTTCGGTCTGGCCACCCGGGCATCCGCCGAGACCGAGGTCGGGGCGCTCGTGAGCGGGCTCTCGCCCGACCGCATCGCCCTCACCAACTGGATCATCAGCTTCGTCGTGTGTGGCATCGCCGGGATCCTGATCGCACCGCTGGTCCCGCTCGTTCCTGGCACCTACACCCTGTTCATCGTGCCGGCGTTGGCGGCTGCCGTGGTCGGGCGCTTTCATTCGCTGGGTTGGGCGATCACCGCCGGGCTCGGCATCGGGGCGCTGGAATCGCTCTCCGTCTACCTCAACGGCGTCCACCCGGGCTTCCCTGCCGGGGCGGGAGAGCTCATCCCGCTGATCCTGGTACTGGCAGTGCTGGTGCTCCGCGGCCAGACCATGCCAAGCCGGGGCACGCTCCGACAGGTCACGCTCGGACGGGCGCCGCGCCCGCACTGGCGCGTTCGCACCGCTGTCGTGTCGACGGCGGTAGGTATCGGTGCCATCTACCTCATCACCGGCAACGATCGCGCCGCCCTCTACACCAGCATGATCACTGCGGTCCTTGCGTTGTCGTTGGTCGTGGTCACCGGTTACACGGGGCAGATCTCGCTGGCCCAGCTCACCTTGGCCGGAGTTTCTGCCTACATCCTGAGCACCTTCGCCTCGTCCTGGGGCATCCCCTTCCCGATCGCGCCGATCCTGTCGGCGCTGGCGGCGGCGGCGGCGGGTGTCGTCATCGGCATACCGGCGCTCCGGGTCCGTGGATTGATGCTGGGCGTCGTGACACTGACGTTCGCCGCCGGCGTAGAGGCGATCTGGTTCAACAACAACTCCATCGACGGCGGCGCCAGTGGGCTACCCATACCGACGCCCCGGCTGTTCGGTATGGACCTCGGTGTCGGCTCGGGCAAGGATTTCCCTCGCCCCGCCTTCGGCATCCTGTGCCTGGTCGTTCTCGTGCTGGTGGCACTCGGCGTGAGCTGGCTACGAACCAGCCGCCTCGGCTCGGCCATGCTGGCGGTGCGGGCGGACGAACGCTCAGCGGCCGCGGCGGGGATCAATGTGATCAGGACCAAGTTGATCGGCTTCGCCATGGCGGCTTTCATTGCCGGGTTGGGTGGATCGCTGCTCGCCTACCAGTTGGGCAACGTGACCTCTCAGGACTTCGACGCCTTCCTCGGGCTCGTTGCGTTCTCCATCGTGGTGGTGGCCGGCATCACCTCGGTGAGCGGCGGCATCCTGGCCGGATTGATCGCCTCGGGCGGCCTATTGGTGGCACTCGTCTCATCGGCAGTCGGGACCGCTGGCGTCGACAACTGGTACGGCGTCATTGCCGGCATCGGCGTCATCCTCACGGCGATCTTCAACCCCGACGGCCTGGTGGGGCCGGCCCACAACTTCTTCGAGCAACGACGCGTGCGCGACGTCCTGGCGAGACCCGGTGGAGCGCTGGTGCCGTCGTCTCCGGTACCTTCGCCCCCGCCGCAGGGGTCGGAGCCGACCCGGTCGGTACCGCTAGTCCCGGTGTCGCTCGACGACGGCGACCTGGCGGGTAGCGGCGCCAGGGCCAACGGTCGTGCACGCCACCAAGCAACCGACGGGACCGACGCGCTTCTCGATGTGCAGAACCTCACCGTGCGGTATGGCGGCGTCGTCGCAGTGGACGACGTGAGCTTCAGGGTGGAGAAGGGCCGGATCGTCGGATTGATCGGGCCGAACGGCGCAGGCAAGACGACGACGATCGACGCACTGTGCGGGTTCCACGGCTACGTGGGCTCAGTCGTGCTGGGCGGCCGGAACGTGGCGGGTTACTCGCCGCACCGACGGGCGGTGCTCGGCCTTGCCCGCACCTTCCAGTTGGCGGGCGTCGCCGACGACCTGACCGTCGAAGAGAACGTCCAGGTGGGGCAACACGTGGCGACCACCCACGACGTTGTGGCCCTGACCAGGATCCTCGACAGCCTGGGGCTGGCCGAGATGCGCGACCTCCAGGTGTCGATGCTCTCCCAAGGTCAGCGACAACTCGTCTCGGTGGCCCGAGCGTTGGCTGGCGAGCCCCGTCTGCTCCTGCTCGACGAGCCGGCGGCCGGGCTCGACAGCACCGAGAGCCTCTGGCTGGCCGAGCGGCTCCGCGGGGTGCGTGAGGCCGGAGTCACGATACTGCTGGTCGACCACGACATGAGCCTGGTGTTGAACCTGTGCGACACGATCAACGTCCTGGACTTCGGGGCGCTGATCGCATCCGGGACCCCCGATCAGATCCGGTCGAACCAGCAAGTGTCGACGGCCTACCTGGGCGCCACACACCGTCGGGGGGTGGCATCGTGAGACCCATCGGTGCGACAAGGGTGAGCAAGCCGCCGGATGGGTCGTCCAATGACGATGGCCCGGTGCTCGAATGCGACGGGCTCGACGTCGGCTATGGCAAGTTGACCGTCGGGCGCGGCATCGGCTTCACCTTGCAACCGAGGACGGTCCTGACCATCCTCGGACCCAACGGTGCCGGCAAGACCACGTTGCTGATGACGCTGGCGGGCTTCCTACCGCCCCGAGCTGGCACCATCACCATGCACGGGGAGGAGGTCCAGGGATCGTCACCCCGTCGCATGAACCAGGCTGGCCTCGTCCTGATACCCGACTTCCGCGCGCTCTTCACCGAGTTGACCCCGATCCAGAACCTGCGGCTGGCAGCGCGGCACGGGGTCGATCTCGGCTCCGTCCTGGAGCTTTTCCCTGCCCTCCAGCGGCGCCGGAAGCTGCGAGTCGGGGACCTCTCCGGCGGCGAGCAGCAGATGCTGGCTATCGCACGGGCGCTGGTGCAGTCACCGAAGCTGCTGCTGATCGACGAAATGTCGATGGGTCTGGCGCCGGTGGCGGTGGAATCGCTGATGCCCGTGATCCGGCGGGTGGCCGACGAGCGTGGCGCCTCGGTGATCATCGTGGAGCAGCATGTGCAGCTGGCCCTGGAGGTGGCGGATGAGGCCATGGTAATGGTGCACGGCAGCGTCGTCCTATCGGGGCCGGCCGAGAAGTACCGCAACGACACCAGCGCGGTCGAGTCTGCGTACATCAGCGGGGCGGTCCTCTCGAGATGACCGCCGGCTGACCAGTCGGCGGATTCGAAAGCCGGCTCACCGGGGCCCGCAGAGGGCGGGTAACCTCTGGGTCCCGCTATGGCGGAAAGTCCGGCAGGTGCCGGCGGCGGTGGCCGATGCCCACGACGACTCAGTCGATGTAGTGACCCGTCCGGACGTCTTCGACCCAACCGGGGTGGCTCGGCTGCCAGCCGAGGACCTCCTGCGTCGTGTCGTTGCTGACCGGGTTGTCGAGGCCGGCGAACCCGGCCAGGAAACCGAGGAACTGCGGCGCCTCTGCCTGGGTGATGCTCTTGGTCTCGATGCCGGCGATCGTCTCGGCGATCACCTTGAACGGGATCCCGAGGTCCCCGACGCCGTGGAAGGTCGAGCCTGTGGCAGGAGCCTTCTCGGCCACCAGCCGATAGAGCGCGCCGACGTCGTACGAGTTGGCCGCTGGCCACCGATCGTCACCCTCGCCGATGTAGGCAGCGGCGCCGTTATCACGAGCGAAGCCGATCAAGGCGGAGGTGAAGCCATGATGGTCGAGATCGCTGTGGACCATCGGCGCCAGCCGTACGACCGAGGAGCGCACCCCACGCTGAGCCAGCGACAGCGTGTAGTTCGCCGCCTCGACCCGGGACCACCGTCGGCCTCGTCGTTCTCGGTGCCTGGACGACTGGTGACCCCAGCCATTGCCAGCATCAGGGCGCCGCCGGTGGTGAAGAAGGGCTTGCCCGTTCCGACCAGGGACTCCCCCATGGCTCGGATGGCGGCCAGGTCCGAATCGATCGCCGCCATGAAGGCGCCGGTCCTCATCGCCTCGTGCTTGAAGGCGAGATGGACATACGCACAGCGCCGTTCGAGCCCTCGGACCCCGGCGACTCGATGATCTCGGCTCCCCAGACCTCGAGCAGCTGGCGACGCTCGGGCGACACGTTGGTCGGCAACACCACCTTCAGGTGGTACCCCTTCACCCGGCAGACCATCGCCAGCCCGATGCCGGTGTTGCCCGATGACGGCTCGAGCAGCACCTGGCCGGGACGCCCGGCCTCGAGGAGGCCCTCCTTCT
>Ga0209012_1000806_pt1 | contig 38368 bp, 29 predicted proteins | sample RS3BMetagenome_FD_184735 | JGI IMG/M metagenome (GOLD analysis project Ga0209012, IMG submission 184735) | Ferric oxide microbial mat and aquatic microbial communities from Rainbow Spring, Yellowstone National Park, USA - RS3B (SPAdes) (version 3) ...
GGACGCCCGCCCGCCGAAGCACCGCCCGGCCCCCCGGCGCCGGTCGGCGCCCCCGAGCCGGCGTACATCATCTTCACCTCGGGCAGCACCGGGGATCCCAAGGGCGTGCCCATCCCCTGGGGCGCACTCGCCCATTTCGCCGGCTGGTTGCTCGCCGAGCAGGCCCCGGAACCCGGAGCGGAGGTCGTGCTCAACCAGGCGCCTTTCTCCTTCGACCTCTCCGTGATGGACCTCTACCTCTCGCTGCTCAGCGGCGGCACCCTCTTCTCCGTCACCAGCGAAATGATCGCCTCCCCCCGCGACCTCTTCGCCGGCCTCGCCGCCTCCGGGGTCAGCACCTGGGTGTCCACCCCGTCCTTCGCCCGCTTCTGCCTGGCCGAGCCCCGCTTCAGCCCTGCCCTGCTCCCCCGGCTGCGCCGCTTCCTCTTCTGCGGCGAGACGCTCCCGCCCGCGATCCTGCACGGTCTGGCGGATCGCTTCCCCGGCGCGGCGGTGTGGAACACGTACGGGCCCACGGAAACGACGGTCGCGGTGACGTCGGTCCGCCTCGACCCTGGAGGGGCTCGAACGGACGACCCCCTGCCGGTAGGTCGCCCCGCACCGGGCATGCGGGTGTTTGTGGCCGGACCCGACCTCTCACCGCTCACCGAAGGGCAGACGGGTGAAATCGTCATCGGCGGCCCGCAGGTCAGCCCTGGCTATCTGGCGCCCTCCCCGGAGACGGGGGCCGTCCCGCCGCCGCCGGACCGCTTCGTCGCCCTGCCCCCGGAACTCGGGGGCGGGCGGGCCTATCGCACGGGCGACGCGGGTCGCCTGGCGGGCGGCCTCCTGTACTGTGACGGGCGGCTGGACCGACAGATCAAGCTGCACGGCTACCGGCTGGAACTCGATGAGATCGAGGCCCACCTGCGGGCCCTGCCTGGAGTGGCCGACGCCGCCGTACTGCCCGTGCCCCGGGGTGGTGCCCCCGAGTATCTGGTCGCCTTCGTGCACCCGGCCGACATCCCGCCGGCGGGGACCGCCGCCGCGGGAGTCACCGGCGCCGCGCCCCCTCCCCCCGCCGGCGCGACCGAGTTCCAACGTGCGCAGGACCTGCGCCGGGCACTCCTGCGCTCCCTGCCGGCCTACGCCGTGCCCCGGGTGGTCCGCTTCGTGGCCGCGCTGCCGCTGACCGGCAACGGCAAGATCGACCGCCGCCGCCTGGAGGAACTCCTGGGTTGACGCCCTACGTCGATTTCATTTACTTCGCCATCCTGCTCTATCCCCTGGTACCGGCGATGGCGCTCGGCTTCTTCGGGCAACTGCGGCTGTGGTACGTCCTGCTCAGCACCGTCGCCATGCTGCTGCTGCAGTACGGCGACCCCTTCGGCACCGGCGGCGGCGCGCAACTCGGCTACCTGGCGGCCTTCGCCGCGTACGAGGCGGCGGTGGTGCTGCTGTTCGCACTGCTGCGGCGGCGCCGCCGGGCGCACGGTCCCTACTACGCCGCGGTGGTGCTCACCCTGCTGCCCCTGGCGGCGGTGAAGGTCTACCCGCTGCTTCTGGGGCTGGGGTGGCTCGGCCGGCTCCAGCCGGCCGCCGGCCTCGTGGCATCGCCGCTTCCGACCGGCCTGGTCGACACCTTCGGCTTCCTCGGCATCTCGTACATGAGCTTCCGCGTCCTGGACGTGATCATCAACCTCCAGGACGGACTCGTGTCCTTCCCCAACGCCGGTGTGCTGGCGAGCTACGTCCTGTTCTTCCCCTGCGCCAGCGCCGGGCCCATCGACCGTTACAGGCGCTTCGCCCTTGACGTCACGCGCCGCCGCACGCCGGCGGAATACGCCATGGACGTCGATGCCGGTATCTACCGCGTGGCCCAGGGGTTCCTCTACAAGTTCATCCTCGCCGAACTCATCTACACCCACTGGCTGGCGCCGGTGGGCCGGCTCTATACGCTCCCGCACCAGATCGGCTACATGTACGGTTACTCCCTCTACCTGTTCTTCGACTTCGCCGGGTACAGCGCGTTCGCGATCGGCATCAGCCGCTTTTTCGGGGTGCACACCCCGGAGAATTTCCGCGCGCCGTTTCTGAGCCGCAACTTCCGCGACTTCTGGAATCGATGGTTCATCACGCTCTCCTGGTTTTTACGCGACCACATCTACATGCGCTTCGTGCTGGGCGCGACGCGCCGGCGCTGGTTCAAGAACAGGTACACGGCGAGCTACATCGGCTACATGCTGACGATGGGCGCCATGGGGTTCTGGCACGGGTTGCAGTTGCACTACATCGTCTACGGCATCTACCAGGGGGTCATGCTGGTCGCCCACGACTTCCTGGCGCGCTTCAACCAGCGCCGCCGCCTACTGCCGGACAACGCCCTGACGCGCGCGCTCAGCATCGCCCTGACCTTCAACCTCGTGTGCTTCGGCCTGCTCATCTTCTCTGGACACCTGTTCCAGTGAGCGGGCGCCGTGGAGAGCGCAGTGCCAGCGCCGCCGGCACGGGGGACCGATCGGGGGCGAGAGTGGCGCGAAGGCTGCCGGAGGCCGGATGCCGGATGCCGGGGGCCGGGGGCCGGAGGACCCAACGCGTCAGGAGCGACCTGGGCCGAAGCCGCGCCTGGATGGGTAAGCGGCGAGGCGGACGGGTGCAGAGCGCCCGCAGCGGCCGAGGCGCCTGCATCCCGGCCTTCAGGGACAAGGAACCGGAGCCTGAGGGTGCCGCGAAACAGGAGTTTCGCGGCACCCTCCTATCCCTCCGCCCCCATCCCGGTGAGGACCGCCGCGACCTCCTCGCCCGTCACGTCGGTGTGCACGGCCACGGTGCCCGGCCGGACGGGGAGGATCCAACGCGCCGTGCCGCCCACCGCCTTCTTGTCGACACGCATCGCTGTCAGGAGATCGGCCAGAGCCAGGCCCGGGATGCGCGTCGGCAGACCGAGACCGCCCAGCGTCCCCTCCAGATCCGTCTGCCAGCGGCGCGACCACAGCCCGTGGAGCAGCGCCAGCCGCCCGGCGGCCACCAGGCCGATGGAGACGGCCTCGCCGTGCCGCAGCGTCCCGTACCCGGCCACGGCCTCCATGTTGTTGCCGAGCGTGTGGCCGAGGTTGAGGACCATGCGGCTGCGGGGGACCGCGCCCACCCCCGGGCCCCGGCCGCCGCGCAGCGGCGTGCCCGGCGCCGGCGCGGCCGGATCCGGCGCCATCTCCTCCCGCTCGTCGCCGGACACCACCGCAGCCTTGATGCGGCAGGAGCCGGCCACCAGGCGCACCAGGGCCTGCGGATCGCGCCCCAGAAGGTCCGCCTGGCGCCGGCGGACGAAGCCGTAGTAGCGCGGGTCCCCGAGGATGCCGTGCTTGACGGCCTCCGCCATCCCGGCGGCGAGGTCCGGCGCCGGAAGTGTGTCCAGGGTGCGCACGTCACACCAGACGAGCCGCGGCTGGTGAAAGGCCCCGATGAGGTTCTTGCCACGCGGGTGGTCGACGGCGACCTTGCCCCCGACCGAGGCGTCGATCTGGGCCAGCAGTGTGGTGGGGACCTGCACCCAGGCGATGCCGCGCATGTAGGTCGCCGCGACGAACCCCGCCAGGTCGCCCGCCACCCCGCCGCCGAGGGCGACGATGAAGGAGCCGCGGTCGAGGCCGCAGTCGAGGCAGGTATCGTACAGCCGTTCCGCCCCCGCCAAAGACTTCGTCGCCTCGCCCGGGGGGACGACCACCAGGTGCGCGGAGATGCCCGCGGCGTGCAGCGCGGAGGCCGCCAGCGGCGCGTGGGTGTTGGCCACGTTGCCGTCGGCGACGATCAGCGCGCGCCGGCCGAGGCGGGCGCGGCTGAGCGCCTGACCCAATCCGGGAAGCGTGTCGACCCCGATGTGGATGTCGTAGGAGCGGGGCCCCAGATCGACCCGCACGCGCATCGCCGCCACCCTCTCCCCCACACCCGCCGTCCGCTTCAGGGACGCCGCACCGCCCCGGCGCGCTCCGCGCAGAGCCGCAGCAGGGCGATGACGGCCACGTCGCGCCGCATGCGCCCGGTATCCAGAGTCAGGTCGGCCTGGGCGTACAGCGCGGCCCGCTCCTGCAGCAGGGCGGCGATGCGCTGCAGCGGGTCGTCGCCGGCGAGTAGCGGCCGGCGCTTGGCCGCGCCGGCGCCCCCCACCCGCGCCAGGATCACATCCGGCCGCGCCGTCAGGGCCACCAGGACGCCCCCCGCGCGCAGCGCGGCGAGGTTGTCCGCCCGGCCCAGGATCCCGCCGCCGGTCGCCACCACGCCCCGCCGCGGCCGGCCGAGATCGGCGGCGGCCGCCGCCTCCAGATCGCGGAACGCCGCCTCGCCGCCCGCGGCGAAGATGTCGGGGATGGAACGCCCCGCGCGGCGCTCCACCACCGTGTCGGTATCGGCGAAGGGGCGCCGCAGCGCCCGCGCCGCCCCGCGCCCGAGGGTGGACTTGCCGGTGCCCATGAAGCCCACCAGCACGAGGTTGCGGTCGCCCAGGGCCTGTCCAGCGTTGGCCACCAGTTGCGGCTCCGGCCTCAGCGGGACATCACGCGGGCGCGGTAGCCCTCCATGTTCCCGCGGAGTTCGCCCAGGCTGTCGCCCCCGAACTTCTCCAGCAGGGCTTGCGCCAAGACGAACGCTACGACCGCCTCCGCCACCACCGACGCCGCCGGCACAGAGGTGACGTCGGATCGCTCGTAGCCCGCGACGATCAACTCGTGGGTGCGCATGTCCACGCTGCGGAGCGGCTGCAGCAACGTGGGGATCGGCTTCATCGCCACCCGCACGACCAGGGGCTCGCCGTTACTGACGCCTGCCTCCAGGCCGCCGGCGCGGTTGGTCGGCCGCCGGTAGCGGCTTCCGCCCGCGGCGTCGTCCGCGGCCGCCGGCACGATCTCGTCGTGCACCTGGGAGCCGCGGAGGCGGGCCGCCTCTGCCCCGATGCCGACCTCGACGGCCTTCATCGCCTGGATGCTCATCAGGGCGCCGGCCAGGCGCCCGTCCAGGCGGCGGTCGGAGGACGCGTACGACCCGAGCCCGACCGGCACCCCCGTCGCGACCACCTCGATCATGCCGCCGAGGGTGTCCTTGGCCAGCGTAGCCTCCCGGATGGCGGTGTGCATCGCGGCCGTGGCGTCCGGATCCCAGCAGCGGCAGTCCGAGGCGTCCACCGCGGCCGCCAGGGCGTCGAGGGCGAGATCCGGTGGCACCGGGCGCGCCTGCGCCGGACCGAGGGATGTGACGTGCCCGAGGAGCCGCACGCCGACGGCCTCCAGCAGTTCGGCGCAGATGGCGCCGACCGCGACCCGCGCCGCCGTCTCCCGGGCGCTGGCGCGCTCCAGCACGTCCCGCAGGTCCGTGCGGTCGTACTTCAGGGCACCGGCCAGATCGGCGTGCCCCGGGCGGGGCCGGTAGAGCGCCTTGGCCGCCGCGCGCTCCGGATCCACATCCTCCGGGGATGCGCCGAGCACCCCCTGCCAGTTGGCCCAGTCCCGGTTGGGGACGATGAGGCCGATCGGGCTGCCCAGGGTCTCCCCCGCGCGCACGCCCGCCACGACCTCGACCGCGTCGCGCTCGATCTTCTGGCGACCGCCGCGACCCGGCCCCTCCTGGCGCCGGCGCAGCTTGGCGTCGACCCGCTCCAGATGCAGGGGCACCCCCGCCGGTATGCCTTCGAGAATCCCGAGCAGCATCGGACCGTGACTCTCTCCCGCGGTCAAGTAGCGGAGAATACTCGCTCGCCCTCCCCCGTGCCGCGCCCGCGGCACCTCGCCCTTCCCTGCCCGCCGCCCCGCCGGCGTCCGCGGGGCCGGCGCCGCCCCGCATCCATCGCCCGTGTGTGCAGGCCCGCACGCATGAAGCCGCGACACGTGTCGCGGCCATGATCCCCCGCCCTAGGCCTCCGGCCGGCCCACGGGCAGCGGCACCGGAAACGGGGGGGGGTCGGTCGCGCTCACCACGCCGCGCTCCACCAGATCGCGCCAGGCCTGGTCCAGCGCGCGCATGCCGTGCCGCGCCCCCGTGCGCAGGAGCATCGGCAGTTGCTGGCGCTTGCCGTCCCGCACCAATGTACGCACCGCGGGGGTGCCCACCAGGATCTCGAAGGCGGCCACGCGGCCCTTGCCGTCCCGCCGCGGCAGGAGCACCTGGGCCACCGCCCCCTCGAGCACGGCGGCCAGTTGCCAGGCGGTCTGCGCCTGCTGCGCCGCCGGAAAGAGGCCCACCAGGAAGTCGAGGGCGGTCGCGCAGTCCGGCTGGCGCACGGTCGCGATCACCAGGTGGCCCGTGCTGGCGGCCACCAGCGCCAGGGCCGCCGTCTCAGGCTCCCGCACCTCGCCGATGACGATCACATCCGGATTCTGCCGGATGGCCGCCCGCAGCGCCTGCGGGAAGCCGGGGCTGTCCACACCCATCTCCCGCTGGTTGACCAGGCTCTGCTTGTGTCGGTGGAGATACTCCACCGGATCCTCGAGCGTGATGACGTGCGCCGCCCGCTCCCGATTGATCAGTTCCACCATCGCCGCCAGGGTGGTGGACTTGCCCGCGCCCGCCCGCCCCACCACCAGCACCAGCCCGCCATCCCGGCGCGCCAATTCCGCGACGCCGTCGGGCACCCCCAGTTCGGCCAGGTCGGGCACGCGGGAGGGGATGGGCCGGATGGCGAGCGACACGCTGCCCCGCTGGCGGAAGGCCGAGACCCGGAAGCGGCCCACGCCCGGCAGGCTGTAGGAGAAGTCCACCTCGCCCTGGGTCCGCAGGCGCTGGGTCTGCTCCGCGCTCGCCAGGTGCCGGACGGCCGCCTCGGCGTCGGCGGCGCTCACCACGGCCTGCCCGTGCCGGATCAGCGCGCCGTCGACCCGCAGGACGGGCGGGGCTTCGACGGCGATGTGGATGTCCGACGCCCCGGCCAGGGCCGCATCCCGCAGCAGCGCATCCAGATCCACTGCCGACTGCCCCCCGCCTCGCTGATGGACGATGGCTTCGCCCGCCGGACGCCCGGTCCTGCCGGGCATGCCCGCCGCACGGGACGGGGGCGCGGCCCGCCCGGCGGGGGAGGCGCATCCCGCCCCGACGGGGCGGCGCCGGGGTCGCGCGCCCCCGGGCAGGGGCTCAGGCGCCGACCAGCCCGCGCCGGGCGGCGGCGAGGAAGACGTCGGCGGGGCCGGTCTCCGAAAACCACACCTCCCAGGCCAACGCGGCCTGCCAGGCCAGCATGCCGAGCCCGCCCACCGCGGTCCGGCCGCATGCCCGCGCCGCGGCGAGTAGCGGGGTCTCCTCCGGGACGTAGACGATGTCGCAGACCACGGCATGCCGGGGCAGCCGCGTCAGGTCGTCCGCCGCCAGCGGGCTGCCTCGGCCGTGCATGCCGAGCGTGGTGCAGTTGACCACCAGGTCGGCCGAGCGGAGCACCTCCTCCAGCGGGGCCGGCGCCCAGGGTACCGCGGCGACCCCGCCGCCGATGTCGGCAGCCAGCCGCGCTGCGCGGTCCGGGGTCCGGTTGGCGACCGCCACCGCCCTGGTCCCGCCCGCGGCCAGCGCCGCGGCGATGCCCCTGGCGGCGCCGCCGGCGCCCAGCAGCAGGGCGCGCCGGCCGCGGGGCTCCCAGCCGGCTTCCGCCCGCAGGGAACGCAGCAGGCCGCGGCCGTCGGTGGTGTCCGCATATACCTCGCCGCCGGGACGGAAGGCGAGCGTGTTGGCCGCGCCGGTGCGCGCGGCCTCCGGGCTGCGGCGCGTGGCCAGGGCGCAGCCGGCCTCCTTCAGGGACACGGTCAGGTTGCAGCCCGCAAATCCGAGCACGCCCATCGCCGCGACGGCGGCGGGCAGCCGGTCTGCCGTCACGTCCAGGGCGATGTAGCGGCCCGCGCGCCCGGTGGCCGCGAAGCCGGCCTCATGCATCGCGGGGGAGAGCGAATGGGCGACCGGGTGGCCGAGGACGGCCAAAACGGGGGGCGGGAGCGCGGAGACAGCGGTATTGGCCATGATCGGATTGTAACGCCTCAACAGCCCCAGTCCTGGGGGTGCTGAGGCGTTACCGTTCCGGTCCACCCGCGGCACCCGTCGGGACGCATGCGTTCGGACGTCGGTCACCGGTCGGGGTGGGGCGCCGAGGGGCCCGGCGACTCCCCTGGCCGCACCGTCGCGCACGGGGGTGCCCATTCCCAGACGGGCCGCCTCCGTAGGTGCGGTGCGTTCCCGCATTCGCCCGTTGGTGCACCAGTGCCGGGCCCCTGGGCCGGGCCGCGCCCCCTTCCGGCGGTGGCGGCGTGCCCGGCCGCGGGCGGCCGGGCACCCTGCGGGCCGATGTCGGCGCGTTCCCCGGGGTCCGCCGACGGACGGGGACCGACCGCGCCCTGCGGCGGGGCCGCGCCCCGTGGGGGTCCCGGGCCGGTACCGGGGCATCAGAGCGGCTGCAGGGCCCCCCTCCGCCGCAGCCGGCGGAGCCAGAGCCCCTCCACGAGGCGCACCAGACGGGTCGCGGGGAACTCGCGCCGCCCCAGCGGCTGGACCAGTACGGTGAAGAGTCCGGCCCGATTCCCGCCGAAGACGTCCGTGAAGATCTGGTCGCCGATCGCCGCCACCTCGTCCGGGGCGACCCCCAGGCGTTCCCGGGCCAGGCGGTAGGCGCGGAGCGCGGGCTTGCCGGCATGGGCGATCCAGATCAGGTCCATGCCGAGGGCGTCGCAGAAGGCGCGCACCCGCTCCGGACCGTTGTTGGAGACGATGCAGATACCGAGGCCGTCGTCCCTCAGGCGACGCAGCCAAGCGGCGACATCCGGCGCACAGACGACGTCGTTCCAGCGGGTGAGGGTGTTGTCCAGGTCGATGATCAGGGCGCGGATCCCCCGCGCGCTCAGGGCCGCTACCGGTATCGCCGTGACACCGGGGACGACCGCGCCGGGGACGAGCAGATCTCCGAGACCCAGCCCAGGCACCCCCTCGCGTTCCGGCGAGATTGTAGCACGCGCGCCGGGGCGGCCAGGGGGTCCGACACACCGGAGCGGCAGCCGTGGGGCGGGGACGTTCGGCACCACCCCGCCCGAGCCGGTGCACCGCGGGGCGCCCGGCCGGGGGGGAGGGCGCCGCACCCTGGCGCGGCCGCCATCCACGCGAGCTTTGGGGGCCGGGGGGCAGGGCGGGCGCCTATCCCCCGTCCCCCTGCAGCCGCCGGCGGATGAACTGCGACAGCGTGTGGTTGACCGTCATGTGCAGGTCCTCCACCACTCCGTAGTCGCGGGAGGGGATCACCACCGCCAGGTCGGCCTGCTGCCGCAACCGCCCGCCGGCCTGGCCCACGACGGCGACGAGTCGGGCACCCCGTCGCCGGCCGAGGTGGAAGGCGCGCACCAGGTTCTCGGAGTCGCCCGAGACGGAGAGGGCGACGATCAGGTCGAGCGGGAGGACCCAGTTGCCCAGGTGTTCCGCGAGGGCGTCCGCATAGGAGATGTCGTTGCTCAGGGCGGTGAGCCAACTGGTCTGCTCCGCGGGGCAGAGGACGCGCAGGCCCGGATGCCCGCCCGCGCGCACCCCCTTGCCGAAGTCACAGGCCCAGTGCGACGCGGAGGCGGCGCTGCCGCCGTTGCCGAGGACGAAGAGCTGCCGCCCCGCCAGGCGGGTCTCCTCCAGCCAGGCCAGCAGCCGCCCGAGCGCGGCGACCGACAACCCCGCGCGGGCGCGGTCGAACTCGGCGTTGTAGGCGGCGAAGTACGCCGCGAAATCCCCCGCGGGCCCCTCGCCCGATCCGGACGCCGGGCCGCCCTGCGCCGGCACCAATCCGCAGCGCCCCCTTGTGAGCGTCTCCGGCGCCGCCCGGGCGCCGGGAGCCGTGCCCGGCACGCGGCGGGCCGGCACCGCCCATCCGCGGCCCGGGCAGGCCCCCAGCCCCATGTGTATCCATCTGCCGTGCGCGGTGTCCATCGCAGCGCGCCCACCCCCCTCGGGGGTCGAGCTACGCGCAGGCCGGGCCGCCGGTCCGGTGGACACGCACCGGCGCGGCGGGAACCCCCTCGGGAAGAGCCCTGAGGCGCCGGCCTCGACGCCGGACCGGATCGCGAAGGCCTCGGCGCCCGCGTACCGTGGACACCGCGGTCCCGCCACGAGCCCGGGCGGTCGGATCCGGGCGCGTCCGTGCGGTGCGCCGCCGGCCGCCCGGCTCACCCCTCCCGTTCCTTGCCCAGTTCGTGGCCGATCTTCTTCATGGCCTTCTTTTCAATGCTCCTCGGGTATCCTACAAGATCCACTACGCCCTCAACAACCACTTTCTGGTCGGTGATCACGATGCGCTTCACCCATTGCCGCAGCACTTCTCGCCGCTCATCGAAGGTCAGCGCACTGCCTCGGGAGGCGATCAACTCCGCCTGCTCTCGCATGGCAGTCGCGGTCATCGCAAGGCGTCCCTGATCCGCCTCGGCTCGAGCGATACTGCGCAAGTCCGCTTCCGCCGCGTCGATCCGGCGGCGAATGTCGTCGTTGAGGGAGCGGTACCGATCCTTGTCGACGAGGATGCCGCTCAGCCAGGAGTCATGGAGCCGCGCTTCGCTGGTGCGGGCCTGGTTAAGGCGGCGCTGAGCATCCAGGCGCCGTTCGGACAGCGCGTGGCTACTCGTCGCCACGTCCTGGGAGAGCGGCGCGATGTGCAACTCCGGGTTGCTGGCAGCCCGGACCACCATCGCCCATACCACGTCATCGACTTCCGCTGCGTTGACGGGGCGCTGTGGGCACATGACCGTGCGGCCATCGATCTCAAATCCACGCTCGTACCGATGGGGGCAGATGTAGTAGGTGTAGACCCGCACCTCGCCTGACTTGGTCGTTTGGCGTGAGGGGCGAGCGGCCATGGCCCGGCCGCAGTGACCGCAGACAACCAGACGTTGGGCAAGGTACTCGTGCCGGGCCGGTGCGCCTCGCCCCCCGAGGCGGCGGCGCTGTTCGCAGACGCGCTGCGCTGCGTCCCAGAGGTTTTGGTCTATGATTGGCTCAACGCGGAGGGGCTCCCACTCCGGCTGCTCCCCCGCACGACGGATGATCCCGTCCACGTAGGTGCGATTGCGAAGCATCTCGTATACCTGCTCGTAATTCCACTTGGTGGAATACACTTGACCGCTTTTGGTCACCGTACCGCCTCGAGGCGACGAAATACCTTGTTCCGCCAACCGCCGGGCAATGGTGTAACTGCCGATGCCCTCCGTCCCACACCAGCGGAAGATCTCGCGGACAACATCCGCTTCCTCCGGATTGATTTCGAGACGCTTCTCTCCCACGACGAACCTGTAGCCGTAAGGGCGAAGATAGCCGCTTGGTTTCCCCGCCGCCTTCCGAGCCCGTTTGCCACGTCCCATCCGATCGAGGATCTGCCTCCGTTCGTACGAGGCGATCACCGAGCGGATCTCATACATGAACTGTTGCTCCGTCAGTTCCATCCGGTCGACGGCCGACCACATTCGCAACCCGCCCTGGGTCACGATGCGTTCGAATAGCGTCAACGAGACGAGGCTGTTGCGGGCGGTGCGGTCGACATTGTAAAACACGACTCCGTCGACTGCCCTCTGCTCCACGAGAGCCAGCAACTGGCTTAGCCCTGGTCGTTCCAACTCGGTGCCGGTGAACGCATCTGAGAAATGAACAATGCTCGTTGCGCTGAGTTCGCGAGCGAACTCCTCGCAACGAGCACGTTGTGTCTCCAGGCTTGTCTTATCTGGTCCCGCCTGCTGCTCGGTGCTCACGCGCTCATAACATGCCAGTCGCACTCTGTGCAGCCTCCGACGGTGCGGCTCATGTCAGAACCTAGCTTGTCGGAGGGTTCTCCCTCGGCGGAACCAGTCCTGCCCGCTCGGCGTTGGCCCGCAAAATCTCGTGGCTGCGCTGCAGCGCGCGCTCCTGTTCTTCGGCGCTGCCGACGCATACCCACGTGACGGTCAACTGGGAGCGATTCGCCCGGCGCGCTTTTGTCTGAGGCACCGCATCTGGCGTCGTTGACGCTTTCGTGATCCGCACCTGGCAGGGCCACCCCCTCCGTGCGGTGGTGGAGCTGGCTTCGATTTGACATATGCGTGAAAGCGGCGGAGATACCCATGGACGAGCGCCTCAAAGTCCGGCTGGGACGCCTCGGCGCCAGCCGGACAGAGAAGCGCTCGATCGTGGTCCGCGGTCAGCTCGCTGTGTCCGGGGAACTTACTGTCCCCGTGCCGCGGCGAGCGCCTGGACTTCACCGGTCTCCATACGGCGGCCGGCGCCGGAGATGGTGCGGTTGCCATCGATGGAGACCATGCCGCCGCCTGCGGCAGCCGCGGCGGCCAGCCTGGCATCTCGCCTCGCCGTCATGGCCTTGTAGGCCTTCTCGAGGCAAAGACCGACTCGGAGGACTTCTTCTGACCGCGCGTGCCCCGTCCGGGCCCACCACTGCAGGTCATGGCACAGGGTCGCGATGCTCGGCACTTCCAAGTGCCGCTTCTCGACGACTTGAGCCACCATGGCGGGAGGGATGCGACCCAGCCAATCCCGCCGTTCCCAGTGCCTGAGCACGACATCCCAGCACATGCCCAGATCGGGGCAGTGGATGAGGACGAGTTCTTCGCACATACTCAACGGTCCGGGATCTTCCCGGTTGAGACAGACACGCACCGGCCGGGTCAGCGACTGATCGGAACCCCGCCAATCCACGACCCCATATACAGCCATCCTCCTTTCCACCAACCGCTCACAACTGCTGACACTCCGGGCGCCGAACAGCCTGCCGCTCACATCCATGGTCCGGATTTTCAACAGTCGTCCCCCCCAGCGCCACCGAGTCGCACGCGGCACAGTACCGCGTCCCCAAGTGGCCAACGTCCGATGGCGGGGGAAACAAAAAAGCGGGGCGGACAGGGAATCCCCGTCCGCCCCGCTGCTTAAATTCTAACCCGGGCCTATCCTCCGGACCCTCCCATAGAATGGGATTAGGAGTAAAGTCCCCTTCTCCCGTACGCTCAAACAAACTGCCGCGTATGCACCGGCTAACGGGAGGTTAGGTGTCGGATGGTCGATCCCAAGCGGGAAGGCCCACCGCCGATGCTGGGGGCAATCTACCACACCAGGCGCCCACGTGCAACACCTGGATACGTCGATCGGGCCAGATCGCCCAGGTGGGTTTTTATACCAGAGTGGATTAATATACAACGCTAGCGATTGGCGATATACTTTTGCCGCATAAAGGGGGTCCTGCACGTGGCGGCCGGTCGCAAGAACCCACCGTCTCAGCCAGCCGAGGAGTCGATCGTGATCGAGGCCCGGACCACCAATACCCGCCCGCGGCAATACAAGATGGTCGGTCTCTACCTTGCCCCGGAGCAAATCGACCGGCTCGACGCGCTGGCGAGCGAAACCAACCGCACCAGGTCAGAACTCGTCCGAATGCTCCTGGACCGGGCCCTGGCTCAAGTCACCATCCGCAAACCGTGAGCAACCGCCCAGTCGCCGGAACGCCGGACCTTGTCCGGCGCTCATCGTCGTACCCGTCCGGGAATTGTCCGCCTCTGAGGTGGTCGCGCCCACAAGGTATTCGCCACATGACACCTTGTCGGGCTGCGGCGCGGAGCCAGGGTGAGCACCGAGGGGCCCCGGCCGTGTCGGGCTTCCGGCTACCACAGCCCGTCCTAGCCTAGCGGGGTGGTGTCCCGTTTGCTGTGGGGTTTGGGGAGAGGGGTACCTCATTTCGGTCAATTAGCACACCAGTGGCCGTTCGTCAACGAGGCATTTTGGGGAGATCATCGACTCGACTTATAGTTCACGCTCGACCGCTCTCATTCTTGGCACCCATCGTCCTGTCGACCCTTGACTCGCTGCTCACGCCTCTGCCAAGGGGCACTGAGGACCAGAGTGGGTACGGCTGCGCCCGCCAAGGCCCGTCCTGGCTGCCGGGATGACTCCGGTACCCACGAGATGTAGGTCGCTGCCTGGGCTTAGGGACTGTCAGGGATCAAGGCAGTAGGGCTTGACGGTGTGAGACCGGGCTTGTACCGTAGCGTCGGGGTGGTCCGCAACGGCGTCGCGGTGGGACCCTCCGTTCTGGATTGGGGATCGTATGTTCACAGAGGCGGATGTCGAGCAGATCTGCTCAACGGCCGGGCGCTTTTCGGCCCTGAGTCGTTGGGAACTCGCTCAGACCATCTGCGCAACCTTAGATCGCGAGCATTGATCCTTCGGCCGGCCGCACGCCGCCGTCCGAGTCGCAAGAATGGCAGGATCAGGCTGCGATACTTCCTAACTTATTCCCTTACAGTCCCTTACAGTCCCTTACAGTCCCTTACCCGACGACGATGATGCTTCCCGCCGTTTTTAATTTTAAGAGGGTTGTGGGGCAGGGGCGCATAGAAGCGGTATCCGTGGCGAACTGCGTGTGAACTCGACGAACGCTATCGGGCGCGGCATAGTAGTGGGTCCGGAGTTATCCCGGCAGCCACAAGGCCGGTTACCTGGGAGAAACGTCCGGCCGATCAGTTCGCCTGTCCAGGCTGTCCGTCCACGGCCGCGATGCGTTTGGTGAGAACCCGGGACAGGACGGCCATCGCCTCCGGGCTCGCCGCACGGCAAGAGCCCGGCGCAGGCGGTGGCGCGTGTGCTCGGCGACATCGAGAAGTCCCTGGCGCTAATCCTGGAGACCCACGAGGCCTCAGAGGAGGTAATGCATGAGGGCGCTGTGAGCGTCCGCATGCCCCCGTGGCGCGACTTCTCCGACGGCACTGTCGTCAGCGCAGGAACGCTGAGGGGCGCTCAAGGGCCCTCAGCGTGGCGAGGCGTCTTCCGAAGTCTGGTGCATTGCCCAAGCGACCTCGAACAGCGTCCTCGATCGTTCGACCCAGGGAAGCCGGTCCGCCTCGTTTCGCGTCAACAACTGGCGGCCGAGGCTCTCGTCATCGGGGACGAACGGGTTCAACTCCTGCACGCGTCCGACGAAGAACACCATGTGCGTCGTGGGATAAGGAAACGGGTAGCCCTCAGGCCGGGGCGCCCGAATCTCGTGGCGCTGCCAAGCCAACGGCTTTAGGTCACGTACGCGCGCCCCCGTCTCCTCTCGGGCCTCGCGGACGGCGGCATCCTCGGGTGACTCGCCCGGTTCCAGGTGGCCACCGGGAATCTCCAGCCCGCGCCGGACGAGGTTGGCGAAGAGCAGGCGGTCCCCGCTGAAGGCGAACACGAAGGCCGCCGTGATGGTTTCCCGAGGCGGCAGAACGTCGCCGCTCTCCAAGACCACCTCATTCGGCAGGGGCATCCAGGGGACATCGACTTCATGGCGCAGGACTGGCATAGAACACCATCCCTTCTGGTGTCCCGGTTAGAGTCCCAACGGCCCGGACATCCTGCTGCGTCGGTTCTTGGCCGTTTGGTCACGTCCTCCTCCAGGATGCGGCGGGGATCTTCGGACAGGCTGAGTGCCGCAGCGTGGGCCTGCTCCTCTACCGCTCGCCTAGCCTCCGGGCTAAGACGCACGGTCAGCGTCATGCCCGCCACTGCGAGCCCTCCCGCGTTCAATGTACGACAGCGTATACCGCACCGCGCCGCGAAGGGCCGCGGAGTGGTGCCCAGGACGGCGGATCGCCGGCGCCGTTCGTGGGACGAGTAGGGAATAGATAACCTCTGGGGCGCGTCTTGCTGGCAGGGGGCACGCATATCTCCTCGCGTCGATCCCCAAGGCGAAAGCTCGGGCGGTCGTCGTCGCGCAGGCGTCACCCGCGGCCGTGTTCACGGCCGCAGTGCGGGTCATAGGCGGGCGGCGAACCACCCGACGATGTGGCGCAGGCGGTGGACCCGATGCCACGGTTTGCCGCCCCGCGAGAGGCCATGGCTCTCGCCCGGGTACCGAAGGAATTCGGCCTCGACCCCCTGCTTCTTGAGAGCGGCGAAGAGTTGCTCGGCCTGTTCGGGCGGGCAGCGGTGGTCCTGCTCGCTCTGGATGATCAGGGTCGGCGTCCGCATCGCGCCGGCGTGGGCGATGGGCGATACCCGAAGGTACGCCTCGGGATCCTCCCACGGCGCGCGATCGTTGGCCCACGGCTCCGCGAAACGATGGCCCACGTCGCACGAACCGAAGAAGCTGTATCCGTTGATGACGGGCCGCATGACACAGGCGGCCCGGAACCGCCGCGTGTGACCGATGATCCAGGCCGTCATGTAGCCGCCATAGGAACCACCGGCGACGCCCAGCCGTTCCGTATCGATCCAGGGGTGGCGGCTCAGCGCCGCATCGAGGCCCGCCATCACGTCCTCATGGTCGCGGGTACCCCAGCCATGTTCGATACCGGCACAGAAGTCCTCTCCTTGACATCCTCCCCACGGCTAAAGCCGGGGGATTCCTTGGCCCGAGGGCCAAGGGCGGTACTCCCTCGCGGTTTCCCGCTGGTCCCTGCTTCATCGGAGGACCAACGTCCATTCCTCCACAGGCAGCCACCGCCTGCCTGGCGGCGGTTCGGATCAAGCTGCGAGCCCGCGCCGCAGGACCACCTTCGCGGCGTTGACGTCCGCGTGCTCCGCATGCCCGCAGGAGACGCAGCGGAACGCGTCCCGGCTCGGGCGGTTCGCGGCCTCGACATGCCCGCAGGCCGAACACGTCTGGCTGGAGTGCTGTGGGGCGACGAGCACGAGGAAGCCGCCGCGAGCGGCCAGCTTGTACCCGAGCATCTGGGCAAACATGCCCCAGCCCTGGTCGAGGATCGAGCGATTCAGACCGCTCTTGGCGGCGACGTTCCGGCCCGGCTCCTCGACCGTCCCCCGGGCCGAGCGCGTCATGTTACCGATCCGCAGGTCCTCCAGGACGATGGTACCGTGACTCTTGGCCCACCGGGTGGAGAGCTTGTGGAGGAAGTCGGCGCGCATCCGCGCGATCCGCTGGTGCAGGCGGGCGATCCGCTGCTTTGTCTTGGCTCGGTTCTTGCTGCCCTTCTTCTGGCGCGCGAGTTTGCGTTGCAACCGCCACATCTGATCCGTCATCCGCTTGGCGGCGTTAAGGGGCTCGACCAATTCGCCGTCTGAGGTGGCCGCAAAGACCGCCACGCCGCGGTCCACGCCGACAACGGGAGCGGTGCGCGGCTTGCGCTCCGCAACGACGGTCTCCGACAGGATGGAGACGTACCAGCCATCGGCTTCGCGCATGACGGTGGCCTGCTTGATCGTGCCGGGCACGGCCCGGCTCTTGAAGAAGCCGACCCAGCCCACTTTGGGGAGGAAGACCCGTCGGTTCTCGATCCGCACGTCCTGGGGGAAGCGGAAGGCGTCGTCGACGCCCCGCTGCTTGAACCGGGGGAGGTGCTTGCCCGGCTGTGTCGGATCAAAGGCGTCGGAGAACGCTTGAGAGAGGTCCTTCAGCTTCTGCTGCAGCGTCTGCGCGTTGGCCTCGGCCAGGAAGCCATACTCCTCGGACTGCTTCCAGAGGTGCAGCAATCCGCAGAGGTCGTTGTACCGGATGATGGGGACCCCCTGGGCCAGCCGATCCAGGTTCAAACGCAGGGCCTTGTTCCACACGAAGCGGGAGTGCCCGGCCATTACGACGAAGGCGTGCTCGATCTCCGGCGTGACCTTCAGCTTGAAGCGGTATCCCCGCAGTACTTTCACGCCTTGGTCATTCCTCCGATCAGGGGCGGGGCATCCCGCCGGAACGCGCCGATCATATCACCGAGTCCGGCGCAAAAGCGGCGCGCTTCATCCCCATGCCTGAAGGCAGGGGCCCTCGCGCTGAATTACTGGTAGAGCAGGTCCCAGGCCAGGTCCACCTGCTTGCTCTGCGGGTTGAGCGCCCAGAGGTCCGAGGTCGCGGTGCTCACCGCCCCCCCGACCGGGAAGCTCGGCATGCTGTAGTACCGCCACTTCAGGCTCCGCCAGCCCGTGGCCGCCTGGGGCAGGAAGTACGACGGGGCCCAGTCCATGGCCAGGGTGGTGCCGAAGTTGGCGCTGGAGGTGGGCCCGGCGATCATCTTGGCCTTCCCCAGACCGTAGGCCCAGGTGACCGCCTGGATCGAGGCCTCGGAGGCGAGGTTGGACTTCGCCTGGTTACTCGGGTCGACGTAGCTGCCGCCGAAGCCCTGCAGCACGCAGTCCGGGGGCAGGTAGCCGGTGGGCGAGCCGATGCCCCCGAGGCCGTAGTTGCCCCCGTACACCGGCTGGTTCGTGCTCCCGGTCTTGTAGGTGCCCCCCTTGGCGACCGCCGCCGCCAGCGTCGCATAGTCCTGATACGACCAGTCCGGCAGCGGGTAGGCCAGCCCCAGCACATCCAGCATGCCCTCGCAGACCGCCATCGTCTGCGTCCCCAGGTAGTAGGGCAGGGCGCGGATGCTGCCGTCCGAGAGGATGAACTGGTCCATCTGCGCCTTGTTGAACACCGACAGGTCCGCGTTGTACTGCTTGATGTACGGGCGGAGGTCGGCCGCATACCCCCCGTCGGCGAACATCGTGCCCGGGTGCCAGGAGTGGTAGATGTCCGGTCCGGTCCCGGCGATGATCGAGGTGATGACGGCCTGCGGGCCCCCGTTGTTGTCGATGATCTGGATGTCCACGCCCGGGTGCTTCGCCCGCCACGGCTCGGTCTTCTGGTAGAGCAGGGAGTTGATGGTGGCGGGGCTGCCGGTGGCGCCCGACCCCACCCCCCACGCCCGCATGCCGAGAATGATTTTGGGCTTCTGCACCGTCGGTGCCGCCTTGCCCGCGGCCCCCGCGCAGCCCGCCAGCCCCGCGGCCCCGCCGAGCAGAGCCGCCGCCGCCGCGCCGCGCCGGAGGACGTCCCGCCGAGACACCCGTTCTCCCACACCCACACCCCCATGGCCAGCTACCCCGCGACCGCCCGCGGTGCTCCGGCTTTCGTCCGATCCTGCAAGCACCCCCGCCGTCTGCATGATGGCAGGGCACCCCAGAGTGGATTATAGGTACGCCGTCTCGGATTAATGTTCAAAATGGGGCGACTCTCCATACAAATCCCACACTACGGGCGCCCGGTGGCGCCGGGGCCCATCCGCCCGCGGCCGGGGCCGGGACATACCGCCCCGCCCCCTGCCCGGCATGCCCTTTCAGGCGGCACGGGGCACGGGGCCACGGTCGCCCCCGGGTTCCAGGGTCTGTCGCGCGGCCGGCGGCGCCGCGGCTCGCCCGCCCGGGGCCCCTTCCGGCCGGCGCGGCGGCTGCCCTCCCTCGCCGCTCACCGGGTGACTGCTCAGCACCCCAGCACTGGTGTCGGACGACTGGGAGCGAGGCCGGGCTGGCACCCCCGTCGGCGGAGAAGGTGGCGCACCCCCACCCTGGGTGCGTCCGTGCCCGGGGGGAATCGCGGGTGCCTGTGCCCGCCCGCAGAAGCGGGCACCCGGATCGGGTGATGATGTCCCGCCAACCTGTGGGGCATCCGCGCGGACGCGGGCCCAGACCGCGGCGGGACCGAAACAGTTGCAGCCCCCCCCGAAGCGGGGGTGGGGGGTAGTGACCTCACCAGTAGATGTCGGGCCGCTGTCGGAGGAGCGCCCCCCAAAGGGGCCGGAAGAGCCGGCCCGTCATCCCCGGCAGCGTCGGGACGTGCAGGTGCGCCTGGACGGCGACGGACCAGGCCAGGGCCACGCCCCACGTGGTCCAGAAGGCCGCGCGCTCGCCGCCGCCCCAACCGGCCAGGTTGCGCCGCTCCCACACCCAGAGGAGTGTGAAGACGGCCGCCAGTCCGAACACGTCCGCCTCAGCCCCTTTCGGGCGCGCCGAGCCGCGCCGCGGCCGGGATCGCCGCCCGCCGGCCCGGGCCGGGCCCGCGCAGGACCACGGCCAGCCAGACCAGGAGCGGCGAACCGATACCCAGGGCCAGGCCCCAGAAGGGCCAGACGTGCATGACCCAGGCATTGAACTGCGACGAGTTCTCAAACCAGGTGCAGGTGGCGATGATGACGGCGGCCGCCATCGGCAGGGTCAGCGGCCGGTAGTCGCGCAGCCCCAGGCACTGGCTGAGCGCCAGGCAGAGACAGTAGAACCACAGCCCCATGCGCGCGATCTCGCCGGCCACCCAGGCGATGACCAGGACCGAGTCCATGTGGGTCAAAAACTCGGCCAGGTTCGTGACGCGCGTGACCTGGAAGATGGCGAAGGTCACCCGGCCGGCCAGCGGCCCGAAGATGCTCAGATCCCAGGCGGTGACCAGCGCCACCTGCAGGCTGACGATCGTCAGGCCGGCGCCGGCGGCGGCCCATGAGGCGCGCCGGTCCCGGCCCCGGAACGGCAGCAAAAACCCCAGCAGGGCCGACTCCGCGTACCAGGCCGCCGCCGGGGCGGCGCCCTGTAGGAGCGGCCCCCAGCCGAGCGCGAAGATCGGTTGCAGGTTCTCGGCCCGCACCGAACGCAGGCTGGTCGAGGCGATGAGGAGCAGCGCGCCGATCGCGACCGGCACCGACAGCGTGGTCAGACGCGCCAGCACTTCCGGCCCCTGGCGCGCCGCATAGAGCGGAACCAGGAAGAAGAGGGCCACGATGACCACCGTCGGCGTGTGCCGCAGGCCCTCCAACCCGACGATGTCGGCCTGCTGGTGGGCGCCGAGCGGGGTGGCGCTCAGCAGGAGCGCCAGGGGAAGGAGGCTGAGCACCAGTCCGCCGATCGGGCCGAGGGCCTGCCGCGCCTGCTCGACCAGCGTCAGACCCGGTTGCCGCCGGTCCAGGTCGTGCAGCAGGACCAGCGGGAGGAGCCCGGCGGGGAGCGCCACCAGCGCGGCGATCCACCCCTCCTGCCCGGCGTAGGCGGTCAGGATGGTCGGCAGGCCGGCGACCGCCGTCACCCCGATCATCGCCATCGTGCAGACGCCGATCTGGAAGGGCGTCAGCCCCCAGGCCTCGCCGGCCCCACGGTGCGAGGCGGCGCGGCTCATTGCAACCTCACCAGGTTGCCGACCTGCCGGACGTGGGCCCGCACGGCGATGACGACGGGCAGGCGCGGGAAGATCCCCGGCCAGTCGCCGTGCACACGGCCCCAGATCCCCGGCTGGTCCGCCGCCACCAGGCGCCCGAACTCCAAGAAGTCGACGTCCTCGGCACGGGCGGCGGCCAGGGCCAGGTCCGCGCTGCCGCGGATGGAGGCCGCCAGGGCGTTCGACAGCTGGAGCAGGTACCGTGGATCTCCCAGCGGCGGGTTGCCCGCGTCGACCTGGCTGACCACGTCCTCGGCGTCGATGCGGATACGCACCGCGGGGGAGCCGTCGGCCAGGCGCACGGCCTGGCGGTGGATGCGCACCCTGTTGATGTGGACGCTGACGCTCCCCTGCGGCGAACGCAGCGCGACGGTACCCTGGCGCGCCGTCCCGAGCAGCCACATCGCGCCGCGCATCTGGTCTTCGTTCAGCCAGCCGACCAGGCGCCCCCGCTGCAGCACCCCCGCCCCGGTGAACAGGAGCGCCGTGGGCGAGGTCGCGCCCCCCGACCCGCCCCCGCCACCGGCGGAACCGCCCGGTGCGGGCCGGCCCACCTGCACCTCGGGGATGAGGCTCGCGCCGGAGGTCGTCAGCAGCGACTGCGCCACCTCATAGACCAGGGCGCGCGGCTCCCGCTGGCGGCGCAGGTGCTCGTACAGGACGTCCGTGCCGGGGACGCGGTAGGGCGGGCTCACCTGCAGCAGCGGGCCCGCCTCCCCGCGCACGACGAGCAGATCGGTCGCCAGGCGCGTCGCCGGCGAACGCAGGAAGAAGTCCAGCACCGGCTGGATGCCGCGCCGGGCCGCCGCCTCGCCGATCAGGACGACCCGGGTGTGGCCCCAGAAGATATGGCCGGGGAGACCGCGGCCGATGGCCGTGATCGCCTCGCCGATCGTGGCTCCCGTGCCGCTGACGACGGCCTCCGAGGGACCCGCGCTCCCGCCCCCGGCGCCGCCCACGCCGCCGCCGGTCGCGAGGTTTTGCGGCAGGACGATGCTGACCGTGACGCGGAAGCCTCCGTTGGGGGCCGCGTCGAAGGCGACGCCGGAGACCATGTCGAGGTCGGCGAGCTCGATCCGGTCCCAGCAGCCGGACAGCACCAGCGTCAGGCAGACGAGGGCCAGCAGGGCGGCCGCCCGGCGCCGAATACGTGCGCTCATCGCGCCCCAGTCCGCCATGCCCAGCGGGGATCGCCCCCCGCCGTACCGGCGTGTCTCGGGGGGTGGGGCCGCCGGCCCGGCCGGACCCGGCCGCGCCAGGCAGGGGCGAGCAGGCGGGGCCGGGGCTGCGGCGTCCAGTGCGGCATGCGCAGGATGGCGTCCTGGAGCCCGTCCGCATCCAGGGGCGCCACCGGGAAGAGGTAGGGCACCCCGAAGCTGCGCAGGTCGACCAGGTGGACCAGGATCGCGGTGGTCATCACCAGGACGCCCGGCAGGCCGAAGATCGCCGCGGCGAGCATCTCGCCGAAGCGGAGGAGGCGGATGGCCAGGGCCATCGTCCATCTCGGGATCGCGAAGTTGGCGATGGCCGTGATCGCCACGACCGCGACCACCGGCCAGGAGACGAGCCCGGCGCTCACGACCGCCTCGCCGATGACCAGGGCCCCCACGACCGAGAGGCTGGTGCCCAGTTTCTCCGGCAGGTGCAGCCCGGCCTCGCGCAGGATCTCCAGCGTGATCTCCATGATCAGGGCTTCGACCAGCGCGGGGAAGGGGATCCCGACGTTGTTGCGCATCAGCGACAGCAGGAGCGATGTCGGGATCATCTGCTGGTGGAAGGTCGTGAGCGCGATGTACAGGGCGGGCATGGTGACGGCGATGGTCAGAAAGGCGTAGCGCAGCAGTCGCAGGAACGTGCCCGCGTAGTAGTTCTGGTAGTAGTCGTCGGCCGCCTGCATGAAGGACCAGAAGGTCACCGGTGCCACCAGCGCGTCGTTGGTCCCGTCGACCAGGATGGCGAAGCGCCCCTCCGTCAAGCCGATGGCCACGATGTCCGGGCGCTCGGTGAAGTCGACCTGGGGGAAGACCGTGTACGCGTCATCCCCGATCGACTCCTCGATGTAGTTCGAATCCACGATCGCCGTGGCGCTCACGCCCGCCAGCCGGCGCCGCGCCTCGCTGACGATCCGCGGGTTGGCCAGCCCCTCGATGTAGCAGAGGCGCACCTCCGTCCGGGAGAACCGGCCGAGCGTCAACGGCTCAAAGACCAGGCGCGGATCGCGTAGGCGACGCCGGAGGAGGGAGATGTTCGTCTGCAGGTCCTCGTTGAAGGCCTCGTGCGGGCCGCGCACGACGGTCTCCAGGACCGGCGGCTGGATGCCGCGCTTCGGGTACCCGCGGGCCTCGACCAGCAGCCCGCCGGGGCTGCCGGGCACCAGGAGCAGGACCCGGCCGGACAGCACCTCTCGGACCGCGTCCCCGTATGTCGCCGCCGTGTGCAGTTCGGCCACCGCCCCCGCGGGGTGATGGGCCGAGAGCCCGCCGACGAGGCCCTGGTTGAGCACCTGCGTGTCGGTCATCGAGGAGAGGAAGTAGGCGTGTGCCACGCGGTCGCCGACCGGCGGGAGGTCCGCCTCGACCAGATCGCCGCTTCGGCCGAGTAACGCGCTGAAGATCGCCCCCCGGCCGGGCTCGGCCCCCAGGGGGAGGTTCTCGCAGAGCAGCCACAGCGCATTGAGCTGCAGCGCCGCCAGTTCGTGCAGGCGGTCGACCAGGTCCCGCACGTCGCCCGAGAGATCCGTTTCCACGGGCTCCATCTTCTCCAAGGGCCGGAAGGGCTATGTCGATTGCGCGCCGGCCGCGCGGTCCCGGCGGGCCCCGGCGGTTGCAGGACGGTGAGCCGGGATTGCAGTCCGCTGGGCCGGATCGTCGGCCGGGGTCGCGACGGCCTCGCCGCACACTTCCCCAGGCACCCGCCGGCGCCGGCCGTCCCCGGGGCGCGCCCCGGTCCCGCAGCACCCGCGGTTCCGTCGGCCGCCCCGGCACCGCCCGATTCGCCCCGGCCGGTGGCGGAGAACGGCCGGCAGGGCCGCGCACACCTGGCGCCCGTGGCGAGGGGTGCCCGCGGCCCGAAGGTGCGTCGCACCGTACACGGCATCCGCCGGTGCATCCCGCGATCGCCGTCCGCCCATGCCTCCTGCGGGCTCTCGACAGGCCGGCACGGCCATGACCGCGACTTCGTCTGCCCCGGCGGCACGGCGCGGGCGGGCGACATTCAACGCCACCAGCGGACCCTCCGCACCAAGCCCGAGCCACCTGCGGGACCTCGCAGCGGCCGTCGCCCGGGTGGTGGAAGAGTAGTTTCGTCAGCTTTCGTCAGCGGGTGACGAAACCGCGGCGGCCTCCGGTCATGCGCCGGGGGCCCACTCAGCCGCCAGTGGATGGACGTGGATGGCGAAGGCCACTGTCGGCTGGATACGCCGGCCCCGACGGGGGGTAATGGCAGTAACGGTGAAGAAGCCGCCGCAGCCACCCCACGCACCCCAGCCGCCGACGAAATAAAATTCCAGCCGCGTCTCGGCCACGCTCGCCATTCCCCCGTCAGAGCCCTTGTTTGGTCAACCCGAAAAGCTCCAGAGCCATGACGGCGCCGCCGGACTTGACCACGGACCCACGGCCTTCCACGAAGCCGAGGCGACATGCCATTTCACCGCCTCGGCCGCCCCGCCTGACGCAAATATATATTCCAGCAACAGTCTGCCATGCCCCCAGTGAGAGGCACAGATGTTTGCCAGCGAATGATTGTGGTCAGCCATAGTTGCTACGAACCCCACCCAGCCTATAAGCAACGCCGGGCCGCTTGTGGACCAGTCCGCAACGCGGCCCGACCCGTTGGCCCCTGCCTACGCGCAAGTACACCTGCTGCGCCGCTCCGCGGCGGCCACGTCGGTCATCCCCACGAGTCGGGCGGAACTTACGCTGCATCTCCCCGCATAAGCCACCCATTGGCACGTCGAAGATCCTTCTCTAGACAGACAGACGATCACTAGCAGGAGGTCGCGGCTCGTGATACAACAGAGTAGCGGCGTCGACGGGAGGAGGCTGGTCATGGCCGATGAGCCACGGGTCCTCATCACGACGGAGTACTTCTTGACCGCCGCAGAGTACATCCCAAGCGGGGTCGAATATCCCCCTTCCCCTACGCCAGAGGATAACCCATGGTATGTCCTCCACACGCGCGCGGAAGCCGTGCGTGCCGCGTGGTGGCAGGCCTTCGGGCGCATCAAGAGTGACGGAGCGCCGACCGACCTCGTCCGTCATGTCGAGTCCGGCCTCTTTGAGGCCGACGAGCAACTCCGCGTCATCGAGGCCCTCGGAATCGTGGGCAGCGCTGATGCGCGAGTTTTCTCGCAAGCTCGGGACACGTTGGAAGGGCTCGCGTCTGCCACAGCCCGCCTGGCTTCAAAGAATGACCCTGATCTGCTGGCAAGTTGGCTCGCTGGTCAAGGAGTTCAGTTGCGCGCTAGGCTGGAGGGGTGGTCCCCGCGGCTGACACCTACGGGCATGGACTCACCCCCGGGCATGATGGTCGTGTATAGTCCCCGTCTGGGTGATGACTTCACAGGGGGATGGGTGGCATAGCGTCGTCAAGCGTCACCCCCCAGCTTGACCGTGACCGATACTCCTTGTTTCTTAAGAGCGTGACGCTGAAGAGAATTGTGCTCTCTCATGCGCAGGTGCTGCTTGCCACTCTGGGCCAGCCGCCCGACCGGCTGCAATTAACTTTGAGCGTCATTGTTCAGCCCTTGCCCCTGGCTATCGCGGGTCCGTGGACTGTAGAAGTCAAGGCCGAAGTCACCGGTAGACCGGAGTCATCTGCGGCCAACGATACGGTGTTCCGGGTTGAAAGCGGATTTGCGGCTCAGTACGACGTGGCGCCAGACCCCGCAGGACTTACTTGGGACACTACCCTCTATACCGCATACGCCAACTCCAGCACGATGCTCCATGTGTGGCCGTACATCCGCGAGTTCTGCAGTTCGTGTACGTCCCGCATGGGCCTTTCGCCGGTATTTCTGGATACTTGGCTCGTTCCCAGGCCCGCCGGTGCCTAACGACGTGACCATCCACGGTAGTAAAGACCTGCACTCAGTGGCTCCGAGCGTGCGTGCCCTGTGGAGGACGATACGTGTCCAGCCGCCCCTATTTCTCCCCGTCGCTCTCGCCATCGCTTACGCGCCCGATGGGGACTTACTACTTGCGCGGGAGGCAATGCGCGGACATGATGGCTGGGCCGACGCCTGCACGGCTGTGGGGCGCTTCTTTGCCGCAAATGATGGGCCACTGGACAAGCGACGCGGCGATTTCGTCGAGCTAGTGGCTTGGGAACTCGGCCCGTTCCGCATTAGCCGTGAAGGTGGTGCTCTGCGGCGGCACCACGAAGCCGCTCTCGCGGCTAACGGCGAACGACTATGCAGCCCCGAGGAACGTGTCGACGTTGTTTTTCAAGTGCAAGACCGCCTGGAGTGCATTGAATGCAAGGCCAACGTGACGGTGTGGTCCCGATCAGCGAGGGCACCTCGGAAGGTCGCCTATTTGACCTGTCTGAGCGAGTTACGCGATGGTGATGGGCAGGCGAAATCCCGACATCGCCCCCGCTGGTGGGTAGGTGTGGTTACCCTGGAAGACCGCCCCCTGCCGGTAGAGGGCTTAGAAGTGCTCGGGGTCCATTCCCTTCGCGACTTCATGCGACCGAGAGCGTGATGCCTCGCCTCCGAAACGGGGGTGGTCGGTTGTCCCAAGGTGCCTGTGTAGAGTAGATGCTGGCTGCTACTCCGAAAGGACTCCCTTTCGGCTTGCCATCAGTCGTGTTGCGGCCGCGCCTTAACGGCATTGAAGCGATCGACCAACCCCACCCGCCGCACGCCCCTCCCCCGGGCGGCCGGGCCGCCCCGCAGGAACCTGGCCCAGGCATGTCCAACCCTCCGTCCATATGAACGTGTCGAACCGCGCGCAGCCGCCCGCCGCCCCCCAGACCGCGGGGGCACCCGGCCGGCCCGCCGCTCCGCCGGTCCCCGCGCCCCCGGCCGTCCTGCACCCTATATTCGGCGGCGACACCTTTTTCGTCTGGGGCGAGGCGCCCCCGGGTCACGCCGTCGCCGCCCCGCGTTTCGGGCCCGGTCGGCCATCCAACCGGCTTCACCCGCGGTGCCTCGACGCGATGGAATTGCGCGTCCGTCTCGGTCCGGCCACAGCCGCGGCGCAGCCGGTGGTCGTAGACTTCCCCCTCCCCACCGGGGACGGGGGGCCGCTGCCGTCCCCGGCGGTCGGAGGGGATCCGGATGCCAGCGGGCCGCTGGCATCCTGGACCATGACCGCCCTGCAGTTGCGGATGCCCGACGCGGCGGCCTGGCTCGCGCCGGGGGGCTTCCCGCTGCCCGAGCCGACCCTGCGTTTCGGCCCCGGCTGGCGCTTCTGGTGGGAGGCCGCAGCCGTGGTGCGCGCCCTGGTGGCGGACGGCGCCGTCGCCCCCGATCTGGCCGAGTGGGCCAGCGGGGAGCGGCAGACCCTCTGGCGGGCGGTGCCCGGCCGCGCCGAGCAGCGCCGCCTGCAAGCCCTGGCGGCCCGGGCGCCCCGGGCCGCGTTGGGCCCGGGCATGCCCACCGAGGGTGCCCTGCGCGCGTTCTGCCTGTCGTATGCGGACGCCCTGGTGCGGGCGCTGGCGGCGGACCGGCCAGAACTCGCCCGCTGGCGGCGTCCCCGCGTTGGGCGTTCGGCCACCCCCACGCGCTGGCTTTCGGACATGCTCGGGTCCGCCCCGGCGGAACTGCCCGAGCGCGGCATGAACCCGGCCGTGCGCCAATGGATGCACGACCCCGCCCAGGTCGAGGGACCGGGGCGGCTGGTGCTGCGCCTGGACGAGCCGGAGGCCGATCCAGATGCCGGGACCGGGCCGGAGGCCGGGGCCGAGCCGCTCTGGGCCCTGGTCGTCTACCTGGAGTCCCCGGCCGAGCCCGGCGTCCTCGTACCGGCGGAGGACGTCTGGGCGGACCGCGACCTGGCGGCGCAGGAGGCCCTCAATGCCGCCCTGCGGCGGGCGTCGGCCACCGTGCCGGCCCTGGGCCGCTGCGCCGAAGAGCAGGAGGGTGAGGCCAGGCTCACCACGCAAGGGGCCTGGTTGCTCCTCTCGACCGGCCGCCGGCGCCTGGAGCAGCTCGGCATGACCGTGCTCGTGCCCGCCTGGTGGCAGCAGCGGCCGCCCCAGGCCGCCCTGCGGCTGGAGTCCGGGGTGGGCTCCGGCCTCTTCACCGCCGACTCGCTGGTGCGCTTCTCCTGGGAGGTGGCCCTCGGCGACGGTACCGTCGTCACCGCCGAGGAGTTCGAACGCATGGTCGCCCTGCGCACCCCGCTCGTACGCCTGGGCCGGGGCTGGGTGCACCTGCCGCCGGGGGCGGCGGAGGCGCTGGCGGCGCGCTGGCGCGGGGGGCCCACCCGGGGCGAGGCGCCGGCCGGCCGCGCGGCGCTCATGGCCCTGCAGGCGGAGGCCGACGCGGACCCCGGGGCGGAGGATCCGCCCGTCCTGGCCGACGAGGCGCTGCGCCCGATGCTCGCCGGCCTGACGGGGGCCCCGGGGGAACTGCCGGAGCCCGAGGGCTTCGTCGGCTCCCTGCGCCCCTACCAGCGGCGCGGCACGGCCTGGCTGCACACGCGGGCGGCCCTCGGCCTGGGCGGCGTGCTCGCCGACGACATGGGGCTCGGCAAAACGGTGCAAATGCTCGCGCTCATCGCGCGGCGGGCCCAGGAGCGCCAGGCCGCGGGCGCCGGGGGGGACGGCGGCACCGTCCGGCCCACCCTCATCGTCTGCCCCACGTCGGTGGTGGCCAACTGGGCGGCGGAGGCCGCCCGCTTCACCCCGCACCTGCACGTGCTGGTCCACCTGGGCGCCGCCCGCGCCCGGGACGCCGAGCTGGCCGCCGCCTGCGCCGCCGCCCATGTCGTCGTCACCAGTTACCCGCTGCTCCTGCGGGACGCGGAGGCGCTGGCGGGCGTCCCCTGGGACGGGGTGATCCTGGATGAGGCGCAGAACGTCAAGAACGCCTCCGCCAAACAGGCCCAGGCGGCCCGGCGCCTCCCGGCGCACTACCGCTTCGCCATGACCGGCACGCCGGTGGAGAACGCCCTGACCGACCTCTGGTCCATCTTCGCCTTCGTCCAGCCGGGGTACCTGGGGTCCGCCGAACTCTTCCGCAAACGCATCGCCGGGCCGATCGAGCGCGGCGGCGACGAGGCCGCCCTCGGCATGCTGCGGCGGCTGATCGGCCCCTTCGTCCTGCGGCGCACCAAGCGCGAGCCCGGTGTGGCCGACGAACTCCCGGAGAAGGTCGAGACCATCGAGCGCTGCCACCTCACCCGCGAGCAGGCCGCCCTCTACGAGGCCGTGGCCCGCGAACTCCTGCAACGGGTGGAGGAGAGCACGGGCATGCAGCGCAAGGCCGCCGTGCTGCTGGCCCTGCTGCGGCTGAAGCAGGTCTGCAACCACCCGGTGCACTACGGCGCCACCGGCGCGCTGGAGGGGCGCTCCGGGAAGCTGGAGCGGCTGGAGGAACTGCTTGCCGAGGTCGCGGCCGAGGGGCAGCGCGCCCTGGTCTTCACCCAGTTCGCGGCCTGGGGCCGGCGGCTGGCCGAGCACCTGCGCGTGCGCCTGCCGGGCTGCCCGGTCTGGAACCTGGACGGCTCCACCCCGGCCGTGGATCGGACGCGGCTGATCGCCGAGTTCCAGGAGGGCGACGGCGCGGGGGTCTTCATCCTCTCCCTCAAAGCGGGCGGTGCGGGGCTCAACCTCACCGCGGCGCGGCACGTCTTCCACTACGACCGCTGGTGGAACCCGGCCGTGGAGCGGCAAGCCACCGACCGCGCCTACCGCATCGGCCAACGCCACTCGGTCCAGGTGCACGCCCTGCTCTCGGTCGGGACCCTGGAGGAGCGGATCGACGAACTGCTCCGCCGCAAGGAGGGGCTCGCCGAAGGCGTCCTGGGCGGTGGATCCGAGGCCTGGCTCACCGAACTCGGGGACAACGAACTGCGCGAGGTGCTGACGCTGCGCCGGTCGGCCCTGGGGGCCTAGGTGGCCGCGGCCAAAGTCCTCTTTTGCCGCGGCCACGGCTCCGAGTTCCGCAAGGCCCCGAGCGATGGGGCCAGCGCCTGAAGCCGGTGGGCAGCGCACCCCGCGCGCCGGTGGGCCGGTGGGCCGGCGGGCCGGGAAGATGCCAAGGGGAGGGTGGCGCGTGGTGGCGGAGTGGTTCCGGCGCCGCTGGCTGGAGACCGCGGGCGCATCCTGGGGCACGGGGCCCCTGGCTCCCGAGCCCGAGCACATGGTCCGGGATCTGGCGGTGGAGCGCGGGCGCATCTCGGCCCGGGTGGCCGGGCCGTCGGGCGCCCTCCGGCCGGTGTTGGTCTGGTGCGCCCCGCTCACCCCGGCGATCTGGAGGGGCGCGGTGCGGTCCATCGAGGTGCTCACGGAGGCAAACCCGGTACTCGACGTGGAAAGGGTCCTGGCCGATCTCGGCGTCCGGCTCTTCCCGGAACACCTCTACGCGGCCTGCCCCTGCCCGGCGCGGAGGGTGCCGTGCGCGCACGCGATCGCCCTCGCCCAGGCCTGCGCCGACGAGTTCGACCACCATCCCACACACCTGTTCGTCTTCCGCGGGGCTGCATCGCGGGATGCGGCGCGCCTGGACGCGATCCTCGGGGTCCTCCCGTCCCCATCCGGCCCCGCCCCCAAGACCGCTCCCCTCCGAGTCCAGACCGTCGAGGCCGCACCCCCGTCCCGGCCCGGCGTCTCGGTGCGGGCGTTCTGGATCGGCGCCCAGGCCCCGCGCCCGGCCGCCGACGGCATGTCCCTCGGGGCCCTTGCGGTGGCGGAGGCCGCCGCCCTGGCGCTGACGGAAGCCGCCGCTGCCGCGGATCCCGCCCCTGCCGCCCCGGCGGCACGGCGTGACCTGCCGCTGCGCATCAAGCAGCCGGAGTTCTGGGCGGGCGGCGCGGACGTGACCCCGGCCATGGCGGCCCTCTGCGCGACCCTCGCCGCCTGGTCGCCTGCGCCCGCGCCCGACCACGACGCGCTGGCCTTCGGCTTCTCCGCCGAGGAACTCGATGCCCTGCGCCCCCCTCCCCCACCTCCCCCACCTCCCCCGCTCCCACCGCCTCCCCCGCCCCGCTCGGCGCCGCCCCTGCGGGCCCACGGGCCGCGCCAGCCGGCCGCCGGGCACCGCGCGGCACCCGCGCCCCCCGTACGCCGTACGGTCGGCACGAGGAGCTGCGCCCGCTGCGGGACCCCGGCCGAGGCCGACTGGCGCTTCTGCTGCGCCTGCGGCCGGCCCCTCGGGCGCGGTTGAGGCGGGGGCACGGCCCCGTTGCCACAGATACGCCCGGCAGACCGGGAGGCAAGCGGATACAAGCCCCGGAGCCGGAACGGCCGGCGCCACGCCTCGTGTCGAGGAAGTGGGCGGAGGCATGCCAGCCCCGCAGCCGCAGCATGCCGGTGGGACGCCATCTGGGATTGGGGCCGGTCGGGAGGACGCGCGGATTTCCCGCCGTCCCCCGTTTTGCCGGCGTTCCGCCCGTGAGGGCGGCGGCTTCGTATGGAGAAATTCTGGCAAATCTCCATGGGATGGGACCGGTGGCGACCCGCCAATGCGGATGAAAATACGCCGACCGCATGCGGGGTGCGCTACGGGCCCGCCACGCAGGAGCCCCTGCGTCCTAGGGCCACGTGGTCCGTCGGCTATTTCCGTGAGAAACGGAAGGCAGATCGCGCAACTCGACACGCTTCGAGTGTCCTTCGGTCCTTTCGCGTTATAGGATTCGGAAAAGTGATGTCGGGGGCGCCGTGGGCGCGCGATCGGCCATGTCCCGACGGCAGCATGCTAAGATCGCGCCCATGTCAGCGGAAACATGGCTGTCCAACGGCCGATCGCAGGGGAGGAGAGACGAGCGCCCGTGTTGCTGCCGAACACGCTGATTGTCGGGGCTCCGCGGTGTGGAACGACATTCCTGTACAACTACCTGCGGCGCCATCCCCAGGTGTTCATGAGCGACCAGAAGGAACCGTGGCACTTCGCGTCCGAACCCCAAACCGTATGGATGGGGCCGGGTGACGGGCAGCCGGTCACCAGCCGTCGAGACTACGCAGGCCTGTTCCAAGGCGCCGACCCTTCGGTGCACAGCATTATCGGCGAGGCTTCCACCATCTATCTGTCCGCGGCGGAGGCGCCCCGCCGCATCTGTACTCTCCTGCCGGAACCGAAGATCATCTGCGTCCTGCGCGATCCGGTGGAACGGGCGTGGTCGAATTACGTCCAACATGTGCTCTTGGGCCGCGAGGCCCTCGGTTTCGAAGACGCGCTGGCGGCGGAGCGGCGGCGGGCGGAACTCGGTTGGTCTCCCTTCTGGCAATATGCGACGGTGAGCAAGTATCGCGTCCAGCTGGAACGGTGGAGATCCTTCGTGCCGGCGGGCAACCTGATGGTGTTGCTGTTCGACGACCTGGTCCGCTGCCCCGAGCAGGTGTACTCGCGGGTGGCGTCGTTTTTGGACATCTCGCCGTCGGACGGAGTCCAGCTGGTTCCCGACCGCTCCGAGCGCAACGAATCCAGTGTGTTCGTCCACCCCAGCTTGGACCGGATATTGTTGAACATGCACAGCCCCATCCGGCGCATGGCGAAAACCGTCGTGCCCCCTTCCGTCCGTCAGTCGATGCTGTCCTGGATACGATCGACCGGTGGGCGTAAGGCATCGCTGCCCCTGGCGGTGAAGCAACGCCTGTTGGCGGATTTCGAAGAAGACGTCGCCTATGTGGAGCAGCTTCTCCATGTGGACCTCTCGTCGTGGCGGCGGTGAGGCCCGGAAGGATGTTCGGTCCGCGACTTGGGCCGCGGGCCCGGCTCCCCATCCGGCCGCGGTCACGACGGCTGTGCGTCCGGCCGGGGCAGTCCCCACAGCACACTCGGCCGGGCCGTCTTGGGATGGGGGTCCTCGGCCCTCCACGGGTGGTGCGTCGAGCGTGTGGCGCACGTAGGCGCGACCGGTGACGCGGAAGTCCGCGGACCACACGCCGCCGATCCGGCGGATGCAGCGACCCGGCACCGCCGCCCGCCACCCCACTGTTCAGGCCGCGGCGCGGGGCGCCCCCCCCGGCCGGGCCGCCACGACTGCCGCCCAGAGGATGCAGGCCGCCCCCAGGGGGAAGGCCAGCGCATCCGCCCACAGGGGAAGCGCGGGATTGGCGAGGCCAAACACCACGTCCGAGACGATCCAGGCCACCAACACGCGGCGCAGCGTCTTCCCCTCCAGGCCGAGTTCGACGCCGAGCCACCGGAGCAGCGGGAAGAGCAGGAGCGGCATCACCGCGTGCAGCAGGTCGTGGCTGAACGGGTAGCGGATCCAGGAAACCCCGCCGCAGTAGATGGAGAAGCCGAACACGACGGCCATGCCGGCGGCGGGCAGGCGATGCTGGATCCTGTCGATGACAAAGGGAAGCGCCAGGAGCAGCAGCGTGTAGTCGTAGGCGAAGGCGAACGGGGCGACCAGCCCGGAGACCGCAGCGCAGATCGCCAGGTCGCGCCAGGGGTCGCGCCCCCCGCGGGTGAAGGCGAGCGCGCCCAACACCAGAGAAGCGCCCGCCACCAGGGCGTAGAGGACGAAGGCCGCGCCGGGCGCGACGCCGGCCGCGACCAGGGTATGGACCACGGTGACTTGGTGGGAGCCGAAGATCTTCTGACTCTCGGCCAGGTGGAGGCGGGCGGGATACGCCCGCAGAAACCGCGGCCCCTGCGCCGCCAGTGCGGTGAGGACCGCCGCGGCGCCGGCCGTCGCGCCCCCGAGGATGGTCCACCAGCGGCGCTGCACCAGCGCGTAGAGGCAGGGTCCGATGAGGAGGTGCGGGTCGACGAGGCCCGGCAGGAGGGCCAGGCCCGCCAGGAACGGGCGGCCACGCGCATCCAGGTAGACGAACAAGACCGTCGCCAGCAGCGGCCAGACGTCGCTCTGGACTGAGTCGAAGTTCTGCCGCAACGGGTAGAACACCATCACGGCCAGCACGGCGAGGATCAGGGCCGTCCCCGGGATCCGCGTGCCCGGCGTGAAGCGCAGGCGATAGACGAGGACGCCGGAGAGGACGACCACCAGGACGCCGAGCAGGTTCCAGAGGACCTGGGCCATCTGCAGCGGCAGCAGCGCGAAGGGCACCATCCACACCGGTACCCATGGCGGGGAATACATCAGCGGATCGCTGTACGGATCGCGCCCGTGGAGGACGGCCCGCGCCGCGGCATAGAAGACGGCGAAGGCCTTGGTATGGCCGCCGAGGCCGATGTGCGCGCCGAACTCGACGGCCCAGTAGACGGCGACCATGGCCGCGCAGAGCCACACGGCCGCGCGCAGTAGCGGGGTCGGGGCAGCTGACGGTGAGGCTCCGGCGGCGGGACCACGGGCGACGGCCAATGGGCACACGACCCTCTCGCGGCCGGTCTGCGGCGGCGGTGCGCCCGTTTCGGTGCTGAAGGCATCAAACCTTTCAAGCGTAGAAAGTATTGTGCACGCCGAGGCGGTTCTGACCGGTGGCGTCGTCGGGCGACCCGGCGGGTACCAAGGCGTGGGTGTTCCGCCGGCCGCACCTCTGGCCCGAGGTCGCTGGTGCGGGCGCGCAGCCGCCTGCACCCCGGCGCCTCAGTCCCTCTGTTCCAGACGGGCCATTCTGTGTTCTTGGCCGGCGGGCCGGGCTCCGCAAGCCGGCCGGCATCTACCGTTACACCCTGCCCCCCGCCGTTTACAGCGGGACCGGAGACTCTAACTTCTCCTGCGGCGCGTGGCGAGCCCGATCGACCGCAGGAGGTGGAGTACACGATCGAGGCATCGAGGCTGTCCACCATCCCGAGGCGATTCCCCTCCAACTGTAGTCGAAGGAGGGCAGGCCGCACCAAGACGGGTCCCGCAGACCCCTACCTGAGCGGACGACGCCCGTGATGCCGGCCATCAGCCGCCTGGCCAGCCTGGACATCACTGTGGGTGCGGGCAAGTCGCGCCGTCCAGGGGTGACCAACAGTCGATGGCGCGCTGGCGATCTACGGCGACAACCCCGGGGGCTGCCGGCTTTGGGTAGTGCGCCTTTTGAAGGCGGCGACGACGATCGCCTCGTACGCCGCGACGGCCAAGCGGTCCACGATGGCCGGAGCGACGTCCAGGCGTTCAAGCTCTCGCTCAAAGGCCTCCCATGCCCTGAGCGCCGGACGAACGTGCAGGGTCAGAGTCGTGATCGACAGTGCCTTCCGCAGGGTGTTCATATCGATACGGCCCGATTCCATCGCCATCACGCTTTCAGGAGCCCAGACCCCGCCGCCAGTCCCAGGAGTACCCACACGACACCGAGGACAAAAAGCAGGGACGGCACCATGGTCCACAGACTACGTTTCCACCATGCCTGATGGTCACTTGGCCACAGCACTCCCGCGACCATGGCCCCGACGCCGAGTCCGATCAAAGCCAGTTCTTGCACGTGTGGAACGCTCCTCGCTAGTCCGGCGTGCGGTGAACGATACGGCCAGTCCACGGTATGCCGCGCTCGTCCCCCGGGTGCGCTCGGCATGGGGCGCGTGACCAACTGAACGCCCTGGATCCATCACAGGTGGGGAGGCGGGCCGGCCATCGGCCACATACCGCTGGGCGGCTTCCGGTGGAAACACGGGGAGCTTACCCTCGCCGACATGGGAGCGCTGCTGGACATACGGTGGCCGCGCCCGGTCGGAGCCCCCCAACAGGCCCCTCGCCGTCCCGGTCGCCAGGCCCCTGCGCAATGGATGCACCGCCACGGAGGCCCGCCGCATCCCCCCTTGCACCATTTGAAGAAGAGACAGATCCATCTGCCGGCTCGGGATGGGAGCAATCGTTCACCATCCAGGTGCGGCAGACGTGCCCACCACCACCCCCCCCTACCCTCCCGATTCTGGGCGATTACGGAAGGAATTTCCGGATCGGGATCGAATGTTGGCTCAGATCGAAACAGCGGGAGGTGGTCACGTGGATTCGGCAGCGTCGGACACGCCGTCGGGACAACCCTGGCAACTCTACGCCTCGCTCTCGACGCCCGTCGCGGTCCTGGATGCGGAGGCGCGGGTCCTCTACGTCAATCCCCGCGCAGAAGCGTTCTGGGACATCCGTCTCGAGGATCTGGCCGGGCGCCCGGTCTGGGAGGCGACGCAGACCTCCGGACGGCTTGAGATCGCGGAGGAATGGGTACGCTCGGTGCTGTTTCCGGCCGTCGACGCCGGCAGCACCGTCACCACCGCTATCCACGGGGCCGACGGCCTGATCCGGACCGGCGCGATCGATGGTACCTGGATGGCCCAGGGGGACGAGCGATTCGCCGTCCTCACCGTGGCCGGCGACGGCATCGGCCCGCTCCTTGTCGCCCCGCCCGAATGGGCGCTGCACGATCCGCTCACGGGTCTCCACAACCTGTATTACTGGAAGCAGCAGGTCGAGGCCTGGAACACCCGATCCGGCGCGGTCGCCTTCTTCGACCTCGACGGCCTCAAGGAGATCAACGACCTCAGCAGCCACCGCACCGGCGACCGCGCCCTGGCCATCACCGGCCGGGCCCTCGCCGCCGAGGCCCCGGAGGGTGCGCTCCTGGTGCGTTACGGCGGCGACGAGTTCGTGCTGGCGGTGGGCGCGGAGCACGCCGACGGGCTGGCGGCGGCGGCACGGCGGGTCGTCGGCCGGGCCGGCGAGGCCGCACAGGAGGCGGGCATCCTCCCCCTGCACCTCAGCTTCGGCATCGCCCCGTTCGGCCCGGGCGGCATCGAGGAGGCCGTGCACCGGGCCGACGACGCGATGTATGAGCACAAGGGCGTGCTGATGCGTGCCGGCGGCGGCGACCGCATCGTGCTGACCCGCGCCGGGCGGAATCTCGTCTGCGGGCCGGGCACCGATCCAGAGGAGCAGCGGCCCGGGACGTTCGCCGCCAGTTTCAGCAAGGACTTCGACGGCTACTTCCGGCAGGCGTTCGCGCGGGCGGTCGTGCAGGCGCGGGAGTTCGTGGACTTCGTCTCGCCCAGATCGGGGGAGGCGGTCGTGGAGGTCGGTGCGGGCTCCGGCCGGATCTCCTTCGACGGCGGCCTGGCGGAACGCATCGGCAGGGGTGGGCAACTCCTGCTCACCGACCCGTCGGCCGCGCAGTTGCAGGTGGCGCGCAAACGGGCGCAGGAGTTGGGCCTCGATTGGGTTCGGTTCCTGCAGGCCCCCGTCGAAGACCTGCCCCTGGCCTCCGGCACCGTCGGTCTTGTTCTGGGCTCCGCGTTCCTGCACTACACCGACCCGGCCGTCGCCCTAAAATCCATGGCCAGGCTCGTCCGGCACGGGGGCAGGGTGGCGGTAAACGCCTGGCTCGATATCTGGTTCGGCGACGGCTGGATGTGGGCCCTGGAGCCGGTGCTCCAGGAGATGCGCCGACGGGATATCCCATTGACCGGTTTTCTGCCGCAAGTGGCCGAATTGGAGGCGTTTTTCACCGCAGCCGGCCTACAGATTGACCAGACCCGGACCTCGGACAGCGAGCGCGGCGAGTTTCCGAGCGCGGACATCGCGCTGGGCATGGCGCATCAGATGGGTATCGTACGGCTACTCCTCCGGGGCGCGGTGGACGACCGTGCCCGAGCCCTGCAGAACGTCTTCGAAGGTAGGCTCAAGGAGCACTTCGGGCACGCCGGAATGGACTGGACCACTGACAGCAGGCTCGTGAACATCCTCGCCCACCGGCCCGAGTAGGGGGTGTGCACCCGCGCCGCGTGCGCTCAGTGGGCATTTTTCCGCAGCCTTGGACCGGCGCCGCCCAAAGACCCCTCAAGTTCAGGCCGCCTTGGTAAAGGCCAAGGAGTACTTCCGCACCCATGCCGCTGCGGGACGCAAGAATTATCCCACCTTCGCCACCCACGGCTGACCGATCGCCTCCGGCATTGTGGAGGCCGGCCGCAACAACGTCGTCTGCCAGCGGCCGACTCTTGCAGGCTACCACTGGACGTGCGGTCTGCTGTGAGATGAACCGCCGAGATCCTTCACCATCCGGACTCCCCCGATCCCCCCAGGTTCGCCCCCGGAGTCGGGGCTTACGGTAGGCATTTCCGCCCCGAACTGGAATGTTGCCTCAGATGGAAACAGCGGGAGGTGGTCACGTGGATTCGGCAGCGTCGGACACGCCGTCGGCGCAACCCTGGCAACTCTACGCGCCGCTCTCGACACCCGTCGTGGTCCTGGATGCGGAGGCACGGGTCCTCTACGTCAATCCCCGCGCAGAGGCGTTCTGGGACATCCGTCTCGAGGATCTGGCCGGGCGCCCGGTCTGGGAGGCGACGCAGACCTCCGGACGGCTTGAGATCGCGGAGGAATGGGTGCGCTCGGTGCTGTTTCCGGCCGTCGACGCCGGCAGCACCGTCACCACCGCTATCCACGGGGCCGACGGCCTGATCCGGACCGGCGCGATCGATGGTACCTGGATGGCCGAGGGGGACGA
>Ga0209012_1000809_pt1 | contig 38292 bp, 38 predicted proteins | sample RS3BMetagenome_FD_184735 | JGI IMG/M metagenome (GOLD analysis project Ga0209012, IMG submission 184735) | Ferric oxide microbial mat and aquatic microbial communities from Rainbow Spring, Yellowstone National Park, USA - RS3B (SPAdes) (version 3) ...
GATCAACCACGCGCATGGGTCTGGCCAGCCTCTTTGGCACCTGGATGGCTCAGGGACTCAATCCCTTCTCTCAATGTGTGGCTTTGCTCACTCAAGCAAACCCCTTAGGGCAAGTCTGAACACTTACATAATTTCTTCTTGCAAAGTACGTCTCACAAATTTGTGATACAATAGGGAGAAGATTCTTGCTGATCCCTGGCTATATACTGGTAGCATACTTTTAAGCATACATCATGTTGGCACCTGAGACACTATTGCGGAAAGGACAGGTCTGATCGGATGAAAGAGGCTGCGCGAGGAAATGGGCCGGTAGTGGCGATCCGCCACGAGAGACCGCGACGGCCCAAAAAAGGTCTCACCCATCGTTGTTCCATTTGTGCCTCCCGCGTCTGGGTACATCCTGTCCATCTGACGGAGCCAGAAGGGGTGCCGGAGCCACGCCTTTCGTGGACGCTGTGTCGTCCCTGCTATCGCGCGTTGATGAAAGAATTACGCCGCTCGCCGGTGCGTTCTCCCTTGCGCCTGCGTATTGCTATGGGCCTTGTCGCGTCCGAACGCTGGCCACAGGCATATTCCACGCGCGCGCGCCTCTTCGTGAGTGATCGTCGCTGGATCGTCTTTATCGCTGTCAGCTTTGTTGTTGCCATGCTGGTACATCTGGTACTGATAGTCATGATAGCACAAATGATGCACTGATTTGCTATCAATAGATGTGCATGCGATTGCCAACGCGCCTTATGATGGGTTGGAGACCCTTGTTCAGAAGGAATATTTTCGTGTCATATCTTCGTGGATATCGATGCCCAGGTTTGTCTGTTCATTAGCGTCGGTCATGCCATCAGAGAAGGTATACCCTCCGATGTGATCTCAAGTGTTTGTGCGGGATAGTCAGTCCCTGGCTGTTCCTACATCGACCTCTCCCCCTTGAATTGTTCATCTCCACCATTGGCCCCATCAAGCATGCTTTCATGGTATGATTATGCATAGGGTGGTAGCCAGACAGTGTCGTTTGCTATCTGCATGCATAACCCTGGAAGGAGTTTTTCTATGACGACATCCAAGATGCCAAAGACGCCCAATATGACCGACTACGAGGCGGAATGTCGCAATTTTCACCTTGAAGTCCCCGAACAGTTCAATTTCGCCATCGATGTGATCGGCAAATGGGCCAGCGACCCCAACAAACTTGCCATGCTCTGGTTGAGCCAGCATGGCGAGGAGCGTCATCTGACCTTCGCGCATTTTGCCGAGCGCTCCAGCCGCGCTGCCAACGCCTTCGCGCAACTGGGCATCCAGAAGGGCGACCGCGTGCTGGTCATGCTACCGCGTATTCCCGAATGGTGGGAAGCGGTACTGGGCTTGATGAAAATGGGAGCTATTCCCATCCCTTGCACGACGCTCCTGACTCCCAAAGATATTCAGTTCCGCGCCGGGGTGGCCGAGGCGCTCGCCATCATCACCGACCATGAGGGTGCGGCCAAATTCGATCAGGTGCGCGCTGATTGCCCCACTATCAAGTACGCCATTCTGGCTGATGAAGCCGACGCTGACACGAGTGGGCGCGAAGGCTGGATTAACTTCCAGCAGATTCTCAGTGAAGCCTCGCCGGAATATAACGGCCCTAAGACGCGCAGCGATGACTCGTGTCTGGTCTATTTCACCTCCGGCACAGTCGGTTATCCCAAAATGGTCTTGCACACCCACGCCAGCTATCCCATTGGCCATACCATTACCGGCAAATACTGGCTCGACTTGCACGAGGATGATTTGCACTGGAATTTGAGTGAAATGGGATGGGCAAAGGCAGCCTGGTCCAATCTTTTTGGCCCCTGGGTAATGGGCGCGGCCATGTTCATCCAGGATGCGCGCGGCAAATTTGACCCCATCGAAACGCTTGAGATGCTCAACAAATATCCCATTACCACCCTCTGTGCCCCTCCCACCGCCTATCGCATGATGGTACTCGACGAGCCGATGGCCTATATGAAGGCCCATCCCCCCAGAGCGCTGCGCCACTGCGTCGGCGCAGGCGAGCCGCTCAACCCAGAAGTGATTAAGGTCTGGCAAGAGGTGACAGGCATGACGATCCGCGACGGCTACGGTCAGACGGAGACGGTGCTGCTGTGCGCGAACTTCCCGCCATTGCCCGTCAAGCCCGGCTCAATGGGCAAGCCATCGCCGGGGTTTGTGGTCGATGTGATCGATGACGAGGGCAATCCTCTTCCGCCGGGCAAGGAAGGCGATATCGCGGTCAGGATTAAGCCGCAGCGTCCGACCTGGATGTTCAAGGAATACTGGCGCAATCCCGACGCCACCAGGGCATGTGTGCGCGGCGATTGGTACATCACGGGCGACCGCGCCTATAAAGACGAGGATGGTTACTTCTGGTTTGTGGGGCGTGCCGATGACGTGATTATCAGCGCAGGCTATCGCATCGGCCCCTTCGAGGTGGAGAGCGCGCTCAAAGAGCATCCCGCCGTTGCCGAGTCGGCGGTAGTAGCCAGCCCGGATGAGATGCGTGGTGAGATTGTCAAAGCCTTCGTGATTCTTGCGCCGGGCTATCAACCGTCAGAGGAACTGGCGGCGGAACTGCAAGAGCATGTCAAAAAGGTCACGGCACCCTACAAGTATCCGCGCGAGATCGAGTTTGTCGAGAGCCTGCCCAAGACCATCTCCGGCAAGATTCGCCGCGTCGAATTGCGCGAAATGGAACGCAAGCGCAAAGGTAAGTAAAAATCGTTGAAAAACATGTATCGCTCGATATATCCAGAGCATCTGTGTCCTGGACATACCGAGCGATACATGTTTTTCAACGATTTTTATCAAGAACGTTTTTTTCATGCAACGCCGGTAGCGAGAAATGGAAGGTGGCACCCTGGCCCGGTTCGCTCTCCAGCCAGAGCTTGCCTTGATGTTCTTTGATAATCTGGTTGGAGATATACAGGCCGATGCCCAGGCCGGGGTAGTTGTGCTGCGTTGTGGGACTAACCTGGTAGAAACGCTCGAAAATCTGCTGGTGATGCTCCGGGGCGATACCGGGACCGAAATCCTGTACGCTAACGGTAACATAATCCCCATCGATTGCCATGCGCACAGTGACTTTGTTGGCCAGAGGAGAGTACTTGATGGCGTTGGAGAGCAGGTTGACCAGCACCTGCCCGATGCGATCCCGATCTGCCTCGATGTGGGCAGCGGGTAGTGGTTCTACAATAAGGCTGTGTGTTTGTGTGGTGCCCTGAACATTTTCGACAATCTCTTTAACCAGTTCGTGTAGCGCGAAGACCTCTTTCCTGTAGAGCATTTTACCGGTTTGCAAGCGTGAGACATCCAGCAGATCGTTGACGAGGCGGGTGAGCTTGTTGATTTGCGAGTCCATGCGCAAGAGAAAATAAAGCGCGTTCTGATCGTTTTGTTGTCTCAAGTGGCGCGTGAGCAGATAGGTAAAACCTTTCAGGCTGGTCAGGGGGGTTTTGAGTTCATGGCTGGCCAGGGTGATAAACTCATCCTTACGTTTATCCAGTTCTTTGCGTAAGGTGATATCATAGAACGAAACGAGGGCGGCGATGATGTTGCCGTTTTTGTCGCGGATAGGCGTGGCGTTGATGTTGAAATAGCATTGAGTGCCGTCTTTGCGAATGTAGAGGCGCTCTTCATTCTGCGCCACCTCGCCCTGCATAGCGCGCAGCAGACTCCATTCATACGCCTGTATCGGTGAGCCATCGAGGTGATAGGTTGTGCCCTGTGTGTATTGACCCGCCTGCACTGGTAGAATGTCGGAGTGGATCAACTCCTTGACGCGCTCGTTGCTGAGAATGATGTTGCCGGTGCTGGCGTCGGCAACGACGACACCGGAGGGCATTTGGCGCAAGATTTCTCTGAGCAGCGTGCGCTCCGCCTCAAGCTGCTCGACCAGTTGTTTATGCGCTTGAATCACCTGCTGATGTTCAGTGATGTCATGGAGATTAATGACTACCGCATTGATATCAGGATTATCTAAGAGATTTTTCCACACGCCTTCCACCACGCGCCAGGAGCCGTCTTTGTGGCGCACACGGAAACAGGCGGCAAGCTGGGTATCTGGTTCGACGAGCAGCCGGTTAAAGGTTTCAATGGAGTATCTTTTATCTGCGGGGTGGACGACATGACTCCCGTTAACGCCAACCAGTTCGTCGGGTGTGTAGCCCAGAATGCGGGTGATGGAGGGACTGGCGTAAAGAATATCACCCCGTTCGTTTTGCAGTACGATTACATCGAAACTGTTTTCAATGAGGGCGCGGAAATTCTTGTCGGAGCGTTTGCAGGTCTTCGGCTGGTCAGCCCGCTTGCCGCTTTTTCTTGACGATGCTGCCATGCTGTCATCCCTCGTTTGAGCAGAGGTAATAGCGCCTATCTGGTTTAACACTACTATATCATGTTCCGATAAAAAGAAACAAACAGAACAATAATAGTAGGAAGGATTGATAGGGGATGAGTACTATGTGATAGGGAGGTGTGTGAGCGAGGTATAAAAATCGAGATGTCATTACAATCACTTAAAGTGTAATGACATCCCTTAACGATCTCTTTGCCGGTACCATGTGCATACGCACCATCATTGCTAGAGCGAACGCTGATATTAGCGAACCTTCGGCAACTTGCTCATGGTGCGCAGACAGCGTGTGCAGATATTAACGTTCTTTAGAGAACCATTGATCTCGATGCGGCGACGCTGCACATTTAATACAAAGCGACGGCGTGTGCGATGCTGCGAGTGAGGAACGTTGTTCCCATACATTGGCTTGCGCTCACATATATCACAACGACCTGCTGCCATTTCTTGTTTCCTCCATAACCATTCTATTTATTTATCTTGACTATCAGCAGGGCCTGTGGTATGTTCATTGACATACAGAAACCCGGCGGTACAGCCATACCTTAACATGCCAAAGAAGATGTCCAGCACGTTATGCGAGTATAACATGACTGCGTTCTGTTGGCAAGAGTTGCGCAAGAGAAAGATGAGCCTATGTCGAAAACAGCTATTCGTTCTCCACAAGGGGCCAGCCCGCGTGGCAAAATAGAAGTGTTGCCTAACGCCATTCATACTATCGCGGTGCAGGCTATCAGTGAGTGCTACGGTGTGGTCGGGATTGCCTCGCCACGACTGGCACGTGGTCAGGTCGTGCTGCTGCCGCCGGAGCAGAGCAATCATGGTGTGCAGGTGCGTGTGGTGAACGGGCAGTTGATCGTGGAGGTCTATGTGGCGCTGGAGTATGGGCTACGCATCTCGGAGATCGCGCATAATATTATGAGCAGCGTGAAGTTTTCAATAGAGAAGATGCTGGGGGTACCGGTGGCCCAGGTTAATGTCAATGTGCAGGGCCTGATTCATGGCCCTGGGAGTACTCTCAACGGGTAAGTTATGATAGATAGCAGAGGGCTTCTATGCAGGAACAATCAGTGCGTGCCGCGCGCCCGCGCCCGCGCCGTATTAGCGTGTTTGATGGGCAGGATTTAAAGAAGGCGATGAGCGCGGGCGCAGAATGGCTGGAGGCCCACAAGGAAGCGATCAACGCCCTCAATGTCTTTCCGGTGCCCGATGGTGATACCGGCTCAAACATGTCGGCGACGATGCAGGCCGCTATACGCGCCATCGTCGATAGCAGTGAAACATCGGCTGGGCTGATTGCGTCCAAACTGGCACATGGCGCGTTACTGGGCGCGCGCGGCAACTCCGGCGTGATCCTCTCGCAGACCCTGCGTGGCCTGGCGCATGGCCTTGATAAAAAGACCACTTTCACTGCCGCAGAGCTGGCGAACGCACTGCAAGAGGCCGTGACACTGGCCTATCGTGCCGTCCTTAAGCCTGTCGAGGGCACTATTTTGACGGTTGTGCGCGACTCTGCTGAAGCTGCCAGACTGAGCGCGCAGCGTGGGGATGATCTGGTGGGCCTGATGCACGAGGTTGTCATGGCGGCGCGTCAATCTGTAGCGCGCACGCCGGGCCTGCTTCCCATTTTGAAGCAAGCTGGCGTTGTTGATGCTGGTGGCCAGGGCTTCTGCACGCTGCTGGAAGGCATACTGCGCTATATTCGCGGCGAGGCCGGAGTGAACATAGTGCCAATGTCGGCAAACGGGGCCAGCGCTGCCGCCGATGAGCCACCGGTCAAGAAGGGGCGTGTGACAGTCGAGGAGGAGTTTGGCTACGAAGTGGTGTTCCTCTTGCGCGGCAACAACCTGAACGTGGACGAGATACGCCAGCATATCATAGACATGGGCGGCGTCTCGACGGTGGTGGCGGGCGATGAAAAGCTGCTCAAAGTCCATACACACACACTGACACCCGGCAAGATTCTCGACTATGGTGTGAGCCTGGGTAGTCTGCTCGATATTAACATCGAGAACCTGCAAGAGCAGAGCCTGGCCTATGCCGCCGAGAGCGAGGCCGAGCATGCTGCCGAGGCGAAAGCTGAACAGTTATCTAGCGCCGTCGTCGCTGTCGTGTCGGGCAAAGGCTTTGAAAAGGTCTTTGAAGGTCTGGGCGTCAATGCCATTGTCCCCGGCGGCCAGAGTATGAATCCCAGCATTGAAGAGTTGCTGGCGGCGGTCGAGGCGGCTCCCTCTGAGAACGTCATCATTCTCCCCAATAACGGCAATGTGATTTTAAGCGCACAGCAGGTTGCGGGCCTGACGCAGAAACAGATTTACGTGGTACCCAGCGAGACACTACCCCAGGGTATCGCCGCTATGTCCCGCTTCAACTTTGAGGCCGATTTTGCTACCAATTGTGACACGATGAAGGGGGCGGTGAAGGATATTCAGACTGCCGAGATTACAACTGCTGTGCGCACGGTGCAAATTGGCGGCGTGCGTGTGCGCGAGGGTGACTATATTGGTTTAATCAATGGCAATCTCGCAGTGGCCGGTCAGGATATGGAACAGGTCATTCAGGATACCTTGCAGCGCATGAACATGGAACGATACGAGATCGTAACGTTATATTATGGGGCAGATATAGATGAGACGCAGGCGCAGGCGACGGCGCAGCGCATGAAGGAACGCTACCCGCATCTGGAATTGCAGGTTGTGGACGGCGGCCAGCCCTACTATGCTTATATTCTTTCTGCGGAATAATGGAGAAGAAGTATGACAATCCGCATCCTGACAGACAGTACTGCCGATATTCCGGCAGATGAGGCGCAGGCGCATGGCATCACCATCGTGCCATTAACGGTCTTCTTCGGCGAGGAGGCCTACCGCGATGGCGTTGATCTCGATAACGCCGGATTTTATCGCAAGCTACAGGCCAGCAAAGACCTGCCGCGTACCTCTCAACCCTCACCGGCACAGTTTCAAGAGCAATACCAGCGTTTGCTTGCAGAGGGGGCCGAGGGGATTCTCTCCATCCATCTCTCCTCAAAGCTCAGTGGTACCTATCAATCGGCCTGCACGGCTCGTGATATGTTGGCGGAGACGGGCAATACGATTCCAATAGAGGTTCTGGATACGCTCAGTATCAGCGTTGGCATGTCGCGCGCTATTCTAAGGGCGGCTGATGCGGCGCGCGAGGGGCGAAGCATGCAGGAATTGAAGGCGCTGGTAGCCGATGAACTGGCGCGTACCCGCATTCTGGCCGTACTGGACACGCTAGAATTTCTCAAGCGTGGGGGCCGCATCGGCAACGCGCAGGCGCTACTCGGCAATATGCTAAGCGTGAAGCCGATTGTATCGCTGCGCGATGGAGAGGTTGTGCGCGTTGAGCAGCCGCGCACACGCAGCAAAGCTTACGCGCGCATCGCCCAACTCGTGGGTGAAATGGGGAAGATAGAGCATATTTCAATTGCTGAGGCCAGCGAGGACGTTGGTCAACAACTCGCTGAAGCTATCAAGAGCGTGTATAGCGGCGAACTCACATTTTATAAACTGGGGGCTGTCCTGGGAACCCATACTGGCCCCGGCACTGCTGCTGTGGCGGCGGTGATCGCACTGTAATGTAATTTATAATCTCGTAGGGGCGTGATTGATCACGCCCTGCTCGCCCGCCGCTCCGCTCACAGGGCGTGATGAATCACGCCCCTACGGTGTGAGGCCATTACCGGTTTCGGGTGAAAAAAATCATCATCGCGTTCTGCCTGTGTATCGTGTAGCACTTGTGGAGCAATGGGATAGAAATTATGTTCCTCTGCATGATCGGTGCGTGCGACGAGCAGGGCGTGATGAATCACGCCCCTACGGTGTGAGGCCATTACCGGTTTCGGGTGAAAAAAATCATCATCGCGTTCTGCCCGTGTATCGTGTAGCACTCGTGGAGCAATGGGATAGAAATTATGTTCCTCTGCCTGATCGGTGCGTGCGACGAGCAGGGCGTGATGAATCACGCCCCTACGGTGTGAGGCCATTACCGGTTTCGGGTGAAAAAAATCATCATCGCGTTCTGCCCATGTATCGTGTAGCACTCGTGGAGCAATGGGATAGAAATTATGTTCCTCTGCCTGATCGGTGCGTGCGACGAGCAGGGCGTGATGAATCACGCCCCGACGGAAAGGAGTCTTGAATGGCGCAATTCTATAATGTTCCCCCGATTTACCAGGATATGAGCAATCAGGGGCAGGGCTATTTCGCTTTCCGTTTTGGTTGCCCTCATTGCGGCTGGGCGATTGAAAGCACGCCTATTCGTTCCAGTGTCAGTACGGCGACCAATATCATGGACCTCGGTGTAGGCTTGCTCGGTGGCTTCTGGGGGCGCGCCGCCGAGATGGGCGAGCAGATGTTCGGCTCCCAATGGCATAATGAGCAGGCCCGCGCGCTACAGACCTCCTGGGCGCAGGTGCAGAGCCATTTCCATTTTTGTCCGCAGTGCCATAATACCGTTTGTGATCGCTGTTTCAACGTGCAGGTCAATCTCTGTACTAATTGCGCCCCCGATTTGCGCGCCGATGCGGCCCATGTACAGCACCAGCTCAATATAGATGCGCTGCGTCAGCAGATCGAGCAGGCTTATCAGGCTCCCAGATTTAATGTAGGTGCAGTGCCCTCTGCCGTCACGCCAGATATGCTTGTTGCCCCCGCTCAACCGCAGCAGCAACGTCTGCCGCAAGCGGGGTCATCGTCGGTGCCGACACCTGCCGCGATTGCGGGTTTTAGCACAGCGGGCTATCCTGATGCGGTGATGTGTCCAACCTGCCGACGCATGGGGCCGCCCGGAAAGTTTTGTCAGGATTGTGGCACCAGACTGCCGATGCCCGACCTGTTTTGCCCCAAATGCTCTGCCTCCGTTGCGGCAAGCGCTCGTTTTTGCACTGAATGTGGCACCCGGCTACATGGCTCATGAACCCGACACCTGTTGACCTGCTATCCGCCGACCTGACACTCACCAGGGATGCCATCGCTTGTAATGATGCCCCTGGTGGGCATCAGACTTGTGGCTTACCTGTACAATATCCCATTGACTATCTTGCAAGGGTCACGTACAATAATAAGTAAATAGCAGCATCATAGCTGCTGCTGAGAGATGCTGTTATCGTACTTGAACACCTGGCTAACAGAGATCCGAGAAACCATTCTTAGGCACAATTCGTGTTGTGAACAAGGGGGCCAGGATCAACCTCCGTGGATGTCCACATTTCTAGTACCTGTAGTTCGTTTGATCCTCATAGTAATGTGTCAAGACACAAAGGAAGGCAGGAACGACAGTGGGAATGTTACGGGTAATGTCACGACGCGGCGATGACCGTGTTACCTGGGACCAACAGAAAGTTCTGGAAGGTGACACCGAGGCAATCGCTGCTGTTCGCGAAGCAGAACGGATCTTTGCCCAGGAGCGAGCAAAGGGTGCGACCGCGTTTCGCGTAGTGCAAGGGAAACCAATCGAGCGCATCGAGAAGTTCGACGCGACCGCCGAACAGATAGTCATGGTCCCACGAGTCGTTGGCGGATGAATCTCTTTACTCAGGTGCTAACCGCCCTGGGTTGGATTGTCATTGCGCTGGCCGTTTCGCCGATGGTCTGGTTAATTATTCAACCCTACCTGAAAGGCTGGTCGCCTGCGGAACGGCGCGCGATGCATCTCTTGCGTGATATGCTCACGCCGGAGCAGTTCCGCCAATTGACCTGGCGCGGCTATCTGGAGATTCCCAGCCACGTGGAACCCCGCCGGGTGTATCGCGTGCCACGCACACGAGGCTATGTCCAGGTCATCGAAAACGGGCACGCGATAATGCGTCTGTGTGTGCAACCGGTAGAGTGTTTGCCCGATGCCGATCTCGTTGTGCTACATAAGTTGATGATTGAGGCCAATGAGGAGGCGTATCTTCAGAAAGCAAACAAGTATCTCTGTATCGATTAAGCGGGCGACCAGAAGGCGATGATAGCGCAATCGCAGATGACTCTGGTCGCTTGCCACACACCTGTAGCTGCTTCCTCTTACCCAGAGGCGGCTCTCAATATCCGAAAAACCTGTAGGGGCAGAATAAATCTTGCCCCTACTTATCCGCTTCCTCGATCTGGATAATTTCTCTATGCCCGTTTTGTTTCACACAGGCGTGTGGACGCCCGTCAAGTGGGGTGCCGCAGTAGGGGCAGGTGGGACGCCCGGCACGCACGATATCGACGATGGCCGTTGAGAGTTGCTGCGCCTGTTGGTGAGTGAAGCGGAACGTAATGGCGCTCTCATCATCGGCCAGTGCTTCCAGATCAGCGTCGGGGCCGCGTTCCAGGAAGACTTCCAGCGGCACTGCGCCAAGTACAAACTGATGCTTGCTGTTGTCATAAGCAAGGGTTAGTTGACCAACTTGAAATTCGTGCGTTGGATGGCGTGGAAAATCTCCTGGCATGGGCGGAGGCTGTGGACGCGGCTCGCGCGAGGCCTCGATACGCAAGATCAGGCCCTCCGTGAGCTGAGCCAGCGCGCGATCCAGCGCGAGTGAAAGGCTATTGAGTTGCTCTTTTTCCATCCACATCACGGCGGACCCTCGCGCACCCTGCGCGTAAAGGCGGAAGCGCCGTTGCCCCGGCTGACCAACCGCCTCGGCTCCTAGCGTGCGCGTGGTACCTAGATCAACACTCATTTTGCTTTCCCTTCATTCTCTCTATCTCTCTTGCTACCATGCTACATGCAGTATGCGCATTGTACCATTAATCACCGCTAATAGCCACGCGCAGGATCATAGACGTTGCGCAGTGGCTCTCCAGCGCGGAAACGCTGGAGGTTGTCGGCGAAGAGGGCGGTCAGGCGCTCATCGTAGCGAACACTGACTCCCGAAATATGGGGCGTAAGAATGACGTTGGGTAAGGAATAGAGTGGGCTATTCGGCGGTAGCGGCTCCTCCTCGGTCACGTCAAGACCGGCCCCGCCAATCCATCCTTCGCGCAAAGCGCGCACCAGCGCCCTTTCATCGATCAGGCGACCGCGTCCCACGTTGACCAGATAGGCGTGTGGCCGCATGGCGCGCAGCTCGGCCTCACCGATCATATGCATTGTTTCATGCGTTAAAGGTACAGACAACACCACGTAATCGCTCTGCCTCAGCATCTCGTGCAGGTGCGCAACTGCATAAATCTGATCGACGTTGGGTGTCGGTTCCCCCTCGCTGGCGTTACGCCTCGTCGCCAGAACGCGCATCCCGAAGGCTTTGGCAAGGTGCGCGACATACTGACCAATGCTACCCAGGCCAATGATACCAAGCGTCTGCCCGTCCAATTCACGCCCACCCAGTTGGTACCAGTGTACACTACGCGGCCAGATGTGGCGATCCTGTAGCCGCACCATCTCCGGCCACGTGCGATTGAACATCAGCATGCTGCCGAAGACATATTCTCCGATGGTGATACTATTAATGCCGACAGCCGTCGTCACGATGATCCCACTGCCAGCCTCCAGAATACCCGTTCCCTCCAGGCTGTCCACGCCCGCGCCCGCGCACTGAAACCAGCGCAGACGAGGGGCCAGGGTGCGCCAATCATTAGGCACCCAGTAGGAACAAAACACATTCGCATCACGCAGTTGAGTTGCCAGTTCATCGGTGTGTGTGATGCAGATCACCTCGCTCTGCGCTGCTTCGCGCAAGCGTTCCTGAGATGCCGTCGAAAATTGAAATGTGCTTACTACCTTCAGACTATCAGCCATATATTCCTAGCTCGCTTTCAACAGGTTGAAGTGGGTTGACTGGTGACGCTGGTGACGCCGCTTGTCTTCTACAGTCTATCTGAATCAGGCTCAAGTCGCAAGAGGAAAGTTTCTTAGTCGCACACAAAACGACGGCGCACAGGGTACCCACCAGGGTTGCTCCGCCCGCCGCCGCTGCCACATAATCCTTGACATTTCGCCGCCTGTAGCATATACTGTGTTTAGCAAAATAATAATGATTATCATTATTAGGAGACCCTAATAGAGCTAACGTGGTAGCGGGTACGATGAGGTACTCAGTAGACCCGTGATATGAGAGAAAAAGAGGCACCAGTGTAATGGATAAGAAAATGCAGGAAATAAAAGATACACAAATAGCCAGAGAGACAGCAGAGGCACAACATGCCGCTAGCACTGCGGGAAGGGGTGGTGCGCTGAAAACCCTGGCCCCGTTCTTCCTGAGTATCGGCTTGCCCGGTGTAGCTCGTAGCCTGGACCCCCAGATAGTGACCGGCCATCTCAGCCCCGATGTCCATTCAAATCGTTTCTTGTTGCAGATTGTGCAGCCGGGTCTGGCGGGCCTGATGGACGGTTCTGTCTCGACGCTGGCCCCTATTTTCGCTACCGCCTTTGCCACTCATCGCCCTTTCACTGCTTTTCTGGTCGGTCTGGCGGCCGCAACGGGCGCGGGTATCAGCATGGCCTTCTCAGAGGCGCTCTCAGACGACGGTGTGTTGACCGGACGCGGCAATCCGGTGTTGCGTGGCTCTGTGACTGGCCTGATGACCTTTCTGGGCGGGGCTTTTCACACCTTGCCTTTCCTTATCCCTGAATTGCATATTGCTCTGATCGCGGCCTATCTTGTCGTTGCCTGCGAACTGATTGCCATCTCAGCTATTCGCCACCGCTTCTTCGGTACCAAATGGCTCACCTCGATTATTCAGGTGGTGGGCAGTGGCATCCTGGTCTTCGCCGCCGCTCTTATCTTCGGCAGCGCGTAATCTATCCAGGTTGACGTAGAATGCTAAAAAAGGTACCGCAACTCCTCGCACGAGCGGTTGCGATACCTTTTTTTTAGCATTCCACGTCAATCTGTTTATCTGCCGCGAGCCTGGGCGAAGCGGCGAGCAATCTCGTCCCAGTTGACCACATTCCACCACGCGGCAAGGTACTCCGGGCGGCGGTTCTGGTACTTGAGGTAGTAGGCGTGTTCCCATACGTCATTGCCCATGATGGGATAGAGGCCATCCATGAACGGGCTATCCTGATTGGCGGTTGAGATGACCTGGAGCTTGCCGCTCTGATCCATTACCAGCCAGACCCAGCCGGAGCCGAAGCGTTTGGCACCAGCGTCGTTGAAGGCGTTCTTGAAGTTGTCGAAGGAGCCAAAGGTAGAGTTGATGGCATCGGCTAGATCACCGGTCGGCGCGCCGCCGCCGTTGGGTTTCATGATTTGCCAGAACATGCTGTGGTTGACATGGCCACCACCGTTGTTGCGCACCGCTGTGCGGATATTCTCCGGTACCTCGTTGATGCGCCGCATCAGCTCTTCGATGGGGAGTGAAGCCAATGGGTTGTCTTGCAGCGCGTTATTCACATTCGTGACATAAGCCTGGTGATGCTTGTCATGATGCAAATGCATCGTCTGTGTGTCAATGTACGGCTCAAGTGCGTCGTAGTCATACGGTAGTGGTGGAAGTTCGTAGGCCATAATACATCTCCTTACGATCAAATATCGTAGATAGAGGTCGCGTACCTCTTTGTATAAGCCTCAACCCCCTGTCCACACGTGGACAGGCAGGGTTTTGTGAGTGCATATACCTCACGCCTTTAGTTGTATGCGATAGACGCGGCAAATGTCAAGCCGAGCCGTAGCTACCAGTGCAAAAACTGTCCATTTGGACAGTGCGCTCGCCCCGTTGCTGCTAAGCATCCATTACCATTTCGATAAATTCGTTCTCGCCGTGTATATTCTTCTGCAACACACGACGCATCTGCTGAAAACCCACCTTTTCATAGACCTTGATGGCTCGCTTATTCCATGACATTACATAGAGGCGGAAGGTGCGTGGCGCGAACTCGCGGCGTGCGAAGTCCAAACCCGCCTGCACGAACTCTACGCCCAGGCCCTTGCCCGTCAGATCAGGGCGCATGCCCAGCCCGACCAGCAGCGAGCCATTTTCACTGAAAAGGTATGGCTCGCTATGTTCCTGGATTGAGGACGACGAGCCAAAGCCGAAGAAGCCAATCAGCTCGCCGCGTTCATCGCGCACGGCGTAATGTGGGCTACGCCGATCCAGCAGTTCATTATCGTCTTCCAGGTCGCCTTGCAGATCATAGGTCGCGTATTGCCCGTCATAGTGCCAGGAGAAGATAGCTTGCGCCTCCTCTTTGTTCAAGGGTGTGAAGGTGTAGGGCATATCATTTTGTCTCTTTCTCTACAGGCGGGGTGCGCAAATCCTCAAGCGCGTTGAGCAGAGCGTCGATGTCGGCCAGTTCGTTGTAGAAGTGTGGCGAGATACGTGCTATGCTGCCGCGCGCCGCGATATGCACGTTGCGCACCGCCAGTTGCTCAACCAGTTGCTGAACATTCAGGTCGGGCCGTTCAGGGTGCGGCATGAAGCAGACGATGCCGGAACGCTCGCCCGCGCCACGTGGCGAGATGACGGGATAGCCCAGACGGTCGAGGCCGTTGATGGCGTACTCCGTCAGGCCCAGGATACGCTGCTCCACCGCCTGCATGCCGCCGTCCAGCGCCTCAAAGATGCCGAGCGCGGCATCCAGGCCGACTACGGCGAGAGCATTGGGCGCGCTGTATTCCAACCACGCGACTCCGGCTTTGAGCGGCTGAGCATAGTTGAAGAAATCGAACGGTTCAACCACGCTGAACCAGCCTTTGCGGCGTGGCTTAAGCTGCTCGCGCAGGCTATCCGCGACATACAGAAACCCGCTGGTACAGGCCCCTAACAGCCATTTATGTCCCTTAGAGGCTAAGAAATCGATATCCAGCGCCTGCACATCGATGTCCAGTGCGCCCACCGCTTGCATGCCATCCACGCCGCACAGAACACCGCGTTCGTGACAGGCGCGTGCGATGGTGGCAATGTCGTTGCGATAGCCGGTGGAAAACTCGACGATGCTCAGCGAGACGAGGCGCGTATGCTCATTGATATGCGCCAGCACATCCTCGGTCGGAATGCGTTGCTCGCGTGCTGGTACCAGGTGGACGCGCACGCCGTATTCTTGCAGGTTGAGCCAGGGATAGACGTTGCTGGGAAATTCTCCTTCGGCGGTGATGATCTCGTCGCCCGCGCGCCATGTCAGGCCGTGTGCAATATGCATGAGGCCATCGCTGGTATTGGATGTCATGGCAAACTGTTCCGGGCGCGCGTGCAGCAGGGCCGCCAGCCGCCGGTATGCTCCCTGTTCGTGCATATCCCAGCGCGCCTGGTTGATCGCGCCGTATTCGCTCAGGTCGGTAATATGTTCCTGCATTGTCAGTGCGACGGGACGCGGCAAGGGGCCGGTCGCGGCATGGTTCAAATAGATGGCATGGCGTGTAACGGGAAAGAAGAGGTGACGTAGCTCAGAGACATCGCCCTCAGCCGTAAATTCATGTTCGCCTTCTTCAATCAGCAGCAGCGATTGCAGCATCTCATCCAGGTCGGGCATTATCAGAGATTGACTTTCATGTATCACACAAGTATCCTTTGCTTGCTAAGTAGCCGTTCAATGTTTGCACTATTATACATCACACCATTCATTGCATGGATGTGCATTGATTGCTGTTTTGCTTCGGCTAATCGGTAGATACAATAGCCGCTTTCGGTCATTAAAATTCTTTCCTCATGCATAGCGCAGGGCTTCGGCGGGGGTGACGCGCCCGGCCTGCCAGGCGGGCAGCAGTGCGCCGAGGAAGGAGGCTAGCAGGGCGACGCCGATAATCAGGCCCAGTTGATCCCAGGGGATGCTGAAGGTCAGGCCCACGTTGAACTGCTCGAAGAAATTGACGGCGAAGATGTTACGTGCCAGAATCAGGCCCAGCCCCAGCCCCAGGATGCTGCCCAATGCTCCCACGAGGAAGGATTCCAGCAAGAAGGCGATTTGAATCAGGCCGCGTCCACAGCCGAGCGCGCGCAGCATGCCGATCTGTTGACGGCGTTCGACGACGGCGCGTGTGCCGGTAATCGCCAGCGCCGCCACGCCGAGCAGTAGCGTCAGGCCGACTACGCCGAGCAGCACGTCGCTGAGCAGGATGCGTGGCCCGCGCACCGTCCAGATGGCATCCTCCAGTACCGTCGTCTCCAAGCCCTGGTTGAGATACGCGGAGCCGAGTGCCAGCGCCAGCGCGCGCTTGTCCTGTCCGGGCGCGACCTTAAAATAGTAGGTTTGCGGCGTGAAATAGCTCTGGCCCAGCGCATCTTGCGCGAAGAAGGGCAAGTTCAAGTCAATAGCACCTGCGCTATAAGAGGATTGTGGCACATAGAGACCGAAGTGCGCGCTATCGCTGTTATCTACTACGCCGATGATGGTGAGCGGCACCGCCTGGCGCGCTTGCAAACCGGTGAGCCAGACCTGCACAGCCGGAAAGCTCTTCTCGCCCTGATAGATCCCACTGACCTGGTAGGTATATTGCGCGGGTAGATTGGGCGGCGTAGATGGCGCACCCGCCGAGGAACCGGAAGGCGCAGATGGGTCATAAATCGTGGTGCTGATGAGCGAGTTGGGGTTGTAGGGCAAGGCACTACTGTCGATGAGCGCGTAATCAGGATGCGTTTGCAGGGCCTGCCAGACAGCGCTGTCGCTATTGAAGCCCTCTGCGCGTCCGACCAGGCTCAGACCGTAGCCCTGCAAAAAGCCGCCACTGATAACCTGGATGGGATAGATCGACCAGCGCGATGGGCCGGAGGTCAACTGAGTGACGAAGCCAAAGGTCGTCTCGCGTTCGCCAATGGCCGAGAAGACGTTGGGATTGATGCCATGTTGTTTCAGCGAGGCCCGAATATCCTGCTGTGGTGGCAGCGGCTGGAAGTAGGCGGTGCCCTGAATATCGTAGCCGCCGGTCTGCGCGCTGATGCTCACATAGCTGTTCTGCATGGCGGCGGTAATCACGGACATCACGGTCATGGCAAAAACGACTAAGCTGAACATAATCACGCTCATGCCGGTGCGGAAGCGGCGATGGAGTGGGTAGGCCGTCGCCAGTTTGCCGATGGCGAATATCCCTGGGATGCGCGCACAGAGAGCCAGGAAGGGGCGGAGCAGTGTGCTGGCATTGACCATGACGGCCCAGACCGTGCCAAAGACCATCATTACTCCCGCAATAAAAAAGACCTCGATGCCGCCCTGAAAACGCGGCAGGCCGAGCCAGGCCAGAATGTCGAATGGCAACGCCCAGTAGGCCAGCAGCGCCAGCCCGATGCAGGTGGCGATGATGCGCCGGATAATGCTGCTGATCGTGCGCGCGTAGGATGGTAACAGCGCACGCACCAGCGCAGTTGTCAGAGCCTGTAGCAAGAGGCCCGCGCCAACAATGAGGCACGAGAGGCCGAGCGAGAAAGGCACAATCTGCGTAGTTTCGATGCCATTTTGCATCAGCCAGTATCCCGCCAGCAAAGGCAAGAAGCCGAGCATGACCAGCGCGCCGACGATGCGTAGTAGCGTATCGGACAACAACTCCAGCAGAGCGCGCCGCACCAGCCGCCACTTGCCCTGCGTGAGCGCGCGTCCAGCCTCGTACAGTACGCTGAGCAGGTTGAGGCCCAGTTCACCGAGCGTCATGTTGCTCTGCTCCGGCTCCGGCAGGTCGCGCATGGCGGCGACAATCGTCATGCGACTTACCAGCCAGGAGGCCAGCGCGACGGAGCAGAAGGTGAAAATCACGCCCAGGCAATACGCGATTATCAGGCTGCGTGGTTGAAAACTGAGCTTGAGTGGAAAGTTGAAACGTGCCAGCACGGGGCCGAGATAATAGACCAGCAGCGCCCCCAGGCCGACACCGGTCAGCAGGCCGACGAATGAAGCCAGCACATCATAGACCACGCCCTCAAAGAGAAACATCAGTACGAGTTGACCGCGTTGCACGCCAATCGCGCGCGCCACGCCCATCTCGGCACGCCGTTCCGCCGCCAGCAGCACAAAAATCAGGAAGATCAGCAGCAGGCCGATGGCCAGCGCGAAGAGCGCGAAGAGCGCGAAGACGCGCGAGAAGATGTTCTGCGCCAGTTGCGAGTCCTGCACGCCAGTCTGCTTGACGGGATCAACATGCACCTCGCGTGGAATATCGCTGTTCAGCGTGTCAATAACGGTATCGGTCAAATTGACGCCGTTGAGAGCGCCGCCGCTGTTGGCAACGAAAATCTCATTGATAATGTCGTTGTTGCCCTCGATGGTACGAAAGGTCTGGATCGTCGTCAGCATGTAGGGGCTATCACCGACCAGGCCGCCATTCTCTACAATGCCCATCACCTGCATCGTGTAGCGCTGACCGGGCCAGCGTTTGCTATAGACATAGAGTGTATCGCCGGTATGCGCATTGAGTAACTGAGCCATTGATTGATTCAAATAGACCTGGTTGGGCTTGAGCGCGCTGATCGCAAGGATCTGTTTTTTGTTTTGCACGTTCTGCATACCGCCGAAGCCCCGTTCTGTTCCCGGTATGACGCCCAGCCCCGTCACCTGTCCACGCACCTGGCGCGAGTTCTGGTCGGCGACCAGTAACTGCGGCTCGCTCAAGGCTGCCGCGACGGCGGCAATAGTGGGATCGTGCTGCACACGGCGAGCCAGAATGTAATACACGCCATCGGAGAATGTTCCCAACGGGCCATGTCCGCCTAGAATCAACTCATCAATGCTGCCCCAGTTATAGACCGCCACACTCTGCACCGCCGTATTGATCACATCGCCCGTCGCCAGCACCGCCGAAAGCAACGTTGTCGAGAGCATGAGTGCGAACACGATCAACAACATCTGGATACGCCGACGCGGAATGTTGCGCACGCCAATCTTGAAAAAAATCGCGTTCGCGCCCGCGAGCAGCATCACCATCAACATGATGCTGCCTGTCACGATCAGCAAAATCTTCATTAAGAGATCAAGCGGTATACCAAATAGCTCTGTCATAGCATATTTATGATTTCGATTGCAGGACGCTGTAAAAAATCTGTGCTAAGCGAGCATAGCCGAGAGTGCTGGGATGAAAGCCGTCGTCACTGATATATTCAGGATGAGTGGCCAGCTCTTGCCAGCGTTGATAGAGATCGACCAGTAGCACGTGATGGCGCTGCGTTACGGCGGCAATGGCCGCGTTATACGCGCTGATCTGTGCAAGCAACGCTTGTTGATTCCAGGACTGGAAATGAGGCAGGTAAATCAGGTCTGGCACGTTCGCAACGGCGATACGCACACCGGGGTCGGCCTGTTGTAGCTGACCAACAATCTGATCAAGGCTCTGTTCGTAGGAGGCGATAGGAACCTGATCGGCCAGGTCATTTACCGCCAGCCAGATTGTGACCAGTTGAGGATGGGCCGCGATGGCGACCGGGAGTTCGCTGTGTAGGGCGCGAGCGGCATCGATGTTCGGAATGCCCAGATTGACCACGCGCACCTGTGGGCCGAGCAGCGCGGCCAGATCGGCGGGCCAGTTCTCGGTCGTTGGGTCTTCCGCGCCTATGCCAAAGGTATCGGAGGCACCAAGAGCGACGTAGACAAGCTGATTCGCTGGTGCCTGCTGGAGCGTCAGCTTGCCCGGCCCGGTGGTGTTGCCACAGGCGCTAAGCAGTATCGTCAAAAGACAAAAAAGCAACGTTGTGGGACAGAGTAACGGCCCCAACAGCTTATGTTGCGTATGAGCGGGTTGTATTGTTTTAGTGAATGGCTGCACTGAGTACCGAAAGTAGCGCGAACAGCACCACAAAGACAATGGTAATGTTGAAGATCAGGCGCTCTACACCACGCCGCGTCTTAAACACCGAACCAGCGCTGCTGCCACCGAAGGCGCTACCAAGTCCCGCGCCGCGTACCTGCAAGAGGATAAAAATGATAACGGCCATGCCCAGGATGATCTGGACAATGCGGATGGCCGGAAGCCACTGTTGTAACAAGAGCGAATCCTCTCTTTCCTGCTCCTAAATTGCCTCTGCTTCCACGCCCCAGACACATAGATAGGTCGCACGCGGGCGAGGAATACGGTGATAAAATTTTCCAACCAGAACCGTAGGGGCGTCATTCATGACGCCCTGTATGCGGTTCGACGGGATTCGCGGGCATCAAGATAAAATTTTGCCAGCGACCTCGGCGATCTCGTCGGACGTGATTGATCGCGCCCTGTATGCGGTTCGACGGGATTCGCGGGCATCAAGATAAAATTTTGCCAGCGACCTCGGCGATCTCGTCGGACGTGATTGATCGCGCCCTGTGTGCGGTTCGACGGGATTCGCGGGCGTCATGAATGACGCCCCTACGGTTGCCGATAAATTTAGTATCCACATCTTGCAATAGATGTCCGAAAGATTATAGCATAGCCTGAGCCTGACGTCGAGTAGGCGAGATACCTACCAGGCCCTCTTACATTTATTTCGCGTGTGCGCGTTCGTGGCAATCGGGGCAGAGTACCACGAAATGGGTAGGATTGTAACGGTCGAGTAAGTTGCGCGAGAAATGCAAAGTGTGCAATTGCAATGGTTCAAAATTAGCGCCGCACTCAGGGCAGGTCTGATGGGCCTGTACGCTGAGTTCACGTTTCAAACGCCCCATCTGTGTCACGTGGATGACATCCAGGCTGACGTGGAAGAGTAGCCCCAACAAAACTAACATGAGCAGACGCGAACGCAAACGCACGGCCAGGAATAGCAGCAAACCGAGTACTAACGGATGATGTAGCAGGCGAGCCTCTGGTAACTGCGGCGGGTCGGCCTGCCCAAAATAACGCACTGCTGCTTTGAGATCAAGCGTGCCGTAGGTGACAGCATGCCAGAGGTAGTGGTCAACATCGATCAGCACGCTGACCGCCAGAGGAATCCACACATCTCTTTTCAGCAGAGGCAGAGCGACCAGGGCTGCCCCCGTCGATAACATCACATGTTCCTGCACACGCATAATTACTTTTTCCTTCTCTAATCTTGGCAAAATCTTATCGGGCTGTACTATCCAGAATATAGTTCAGGTACCATCCATGTCATGCTGATGAGCGTAGCATAGAAAACGCACGTGGGTCAATACCCTGGGAAGAAGGCTCTCTATCCTTCCAGGGGAAATGGGTGTAGGGGCGTCATTCATGACGCCCTGGTAGCCCGTCGATGCGCTCACGGGGCATCATGAATGACGCCCTGGTAGCCCGTCGATGCGCGCCCAGGGCGTCATGAATGACGCCCCTACCTACGCTGGTAGCCCGTCGATGCGCGCCCAGGGCATCATGAATGATGCCCCTACCTACGCTGGTAGCCCGTCGATGCGCTCACAGGGCGTCACTCAAGACGCCCCTACCTACGCTGGTAGCCCGTCGATGCGCTCACAGGGCGTCACTCAAGACGCCCCTACCTACGCTGGTAGCCCGTCGATGCGCTCACGGGGCGTCACTCAAGACGCCCCTACCTACGCTGGTAGCCCGTCGATGCGCTCACGGGGCGTCACTCAAGACGCCCCTACCTACGCTGGTAGCCCGTCGATGCGCGCTCAGGGCGTCATTCATGATGCCCTGGTAGCCCGTCGATACGCGCCCAGGGCGTCATGAATGACGCCCCTACCTACGCTGGCCGCCAACATCCTCCTAAAGGATGGAGACCCGGAAGAACGGTCGCGGCTCACAAAACATACCAGGACATTTCATAACTCGATTGATGTATTTATAACCATATCTTAACCGTATCTATTCGTTTTTCAACGTAGTCCAATGGTACGCTTTGTGTGATTGGTGGAAGGGCCATTGGTTTATGTATATGTGCAGATAGAGAAAGTGGCGAGGGTATGGGGCTTCATCGTGGGGAGAAGCACACATAGCACGGCGGGGTAGGGGAGCGCACCAGAGCGCGCAGCATAAAAAGATAAAAAGCGAAGGGCAGAAAAAACTGTTTAGAAGGAGACTCCCTCTCATGGTCACGCAATTTGAAAGTGATATACAAGCGAAAGATAAAGAAGTAGAAAAGCAATTGGCGGATGATGATGGGCGTATCAGGTGTAGTATAGGTATTATGGCATATAATGAAGAAGCAAATATCGCCCGCACCATTAAAGCTGTACTTGCGCAACAAGGGCCATCGATTCGTATAGAGGAAGTCATTGTGGTGGCCAGCGGCTGTACCGACCGCACGGTGCCTATCGTTGCCGAACTGGCGATGCAGGAGCCGCGTGTACGCCTCTGCGTGCAGGAGAAGCGCGAAGGCAAGGCATCGGCTATTAATCTCTTTCTAAAAGAAGCGAAAAGCGAAGTTGCTGTATTGATCGGGGCAGATGTTATTCCTGAAGAATCGGCTATCGAGCATCTCGGCGCGCCCTTCAAAGACCCCAAAATCGGTATGGTTGGCGGGCGGCCCGTGCCGGTCAATGATCCTTCGACCTTTATGGGACACGCTGTACACCTGCTGTGGCGTTTGCATGATCGGGTCGCGCGCGAGCATCCCAAGCTGGGCGAGGTGATCGCGTTCCGCAACGTTATTTCGGGCATTCCAACCGATAGCGCCGTTGACGAAATTTCTATTCAAGCCCTCATCTCACAACTCGGCTATGAACTCATCTATGAGCCTGACTGTGTGGTCTATAACAAAGGGCCGGTTACTGTACGCGATTTCTTGAAGCAGCGTCGCCGCATCTATGCCGGTCATCTCAAGGTACGCTCCCAGCAGAAATATGAAGCCTCGACCATGAAGGTTTCGCCTATCGCGCGCCAACTCATTGCTTGCCGCGACTTCACCATGAGCAATCCGAAGCAGGCATTGTGGACGCTGGGGGCGGTGGCCTTAGAGGGCTATGCACGCATTCAGGGCTATTATGATTACATGCGCAAGCGCGAACATCACATCTGGCAGATGGTCGATTCGACGAAAGACCTGGAGGCCGGACAGTTCAAGGTGCGCCGTATCTGCAATGCGCAAAGCGTGATCGTCTTCCGCTTTATCATTGAAGGCTCACTGGGTACCGATGTGCAGCGCGAACGTGAGGACCGCGAGGCTACCGAGGCGGCGCGCAAACTGCTACCGCTGCTCAAAACGAAGGTGCGTAAAGAAGATATGCTCTCCATCAATGGCCCCGGCATCCTCACCGCCGTTATCCGTGCCGAGCAGCACGGTGCCGAACTGGTCGCGCAACGCATCAAAAGAATCGTTGAGGGTTCAACGGTGCGCGTGGGCATGCGCGGACGTGAGGTGCGCGTCAAAGTGACGTATAGCACGCTGACTTTTGCCTCAAAAGCGCCCAACGGCGGCATGACCGTCAGCGGCCCCCTGCTGGATGCCGCAATGGCCGCCGCTCTCACCGTCAATCCTGTCGAATAGCTTGTACGGCGACCGCCAGGGCATCTTGCGCACCCAACGCAAACGGGCTAGCCACTTGTGACTCACATATCCTTATGGTACAATACATCACGGGCGAGGACAGAGTTTAGTCCCCGCCCGAACTTGTGTGAGAGAGAAACAACCTGCAAAACTATGGAAATTAGCTGGTTAGGCCACTCCTGTTTTCAGTTGCGTGGCAAACAAGTAATACTGGTCACCGACCCTCTCACCCCTCAGCCCGGCACGGAGCAGCGACTGAGTAAACTCAATGCCTCTATCGTCACTGTCAGCCATAATCATCCGGGCCATAATTTCGTTGAGGGCGTTGGCGGCAGGCCACGTGTCGTGCGCGGGCCGGGCGAGTACGAGATCAGCGATGTGCTGATTACGGGAGTTGCCGCCTATCACGACGATCAGCAAGGCAAGCAGCTTGGGCGCAACACGATCTACGTCATTCACATGGACGACCTCGTGATCTGCCACCTGGGCGACCTGGGCCACACCTTACAGGAAGAGCAACTGGAAGAGGTGGCCGACGCGGATATCTTGCTAGTGCCTATCGGCGGTCAGCATACCATCAACGCCACCAGGGCCGTTGAGGTCATCAGCCAGGTAGAACCGCGCATCGTTATACCCATGCATTATCACGCCACCCCTGGCGGCGTACCGGAGCCGGGCGACGCGCTGGACAAATTCTGCCGCGAGATGGGCATAAAAACTGTGAATGTGCAGCAGAAGTTGAGCGTCACTCGTTCCAATTTACCAACGGAGACGCAAGTCATCTTCCTGGCACCGCGAACGTAATAAGCAGTAGTTGAAGGGCGTGAGCAATTCACGCCCCTCTTGTTGTGCCATTTATATCGTAATCGTGTATCTTCTATCGTGTATCTTGTGGCAAGGCATACTGGTTCCCTGGAGATAGCTGGCAGGCTCCAGATAAAGGAGAGAGTTGTACTATGTCAAAATTCATTTTTGTTACCGGCGGCGTAGCTTCATCGGTAGGGAAAGGCATCTGCGTCGCATCGTTGGGCCGTCTCCTCAAGAATCGTGGAGTCTCCGTCTCACTCATGAAGCTTGATCCCTATATCAACGTTGACCCCGGTACGATGTCTCCCTATCAGCATGGCGAGGTCTTTGTGACCGATGACGGCGCGGAAACCGATCTCGACCTGGGCCATTACGAGCGTTTTACCGATGAACCGGCCTCTCAGGCTAACAATGTGACCACCGGGCAGGTCTATCACGCGGTCATCACTAAAGAGCGACGCGGCGAATACCTGGGTGGCACGATTCAAGTTATTCCCCATATCACGAACGAGATCAAGGAGCGTATCCATATGGTGGCGCGCCGCTCGGATGCCGAGGTGGTGATTGTTGAGGTGGGTGGCACAGTGGGCGATATCGAGAGCGAGCCGTTTTTGGAGGCTATTCGCCAGATGCGTACCGAGGTCGGACGACATAACGTGTTGTATCTACATGTAACATTATTACCGTATCTTGGTGCAACCAAAGAACTGAAAACCAAACCCACGCAGCATAGCGTCAAAGAGTTGTTGCGCGTTGGTATCCAACCTGATGTGATCGTTTGTCGCTCCGACTACCCCGTGTCCGATGAACTGCGTGAGAAAATCGCATTGTTCTGCAATATTGAGGCGCGCGCCGTTATTCCTCTGCTGACGGCGGAAACCATTTACGAGGTACCGTTAATTCTGGAGGAGGCTGGTCTGGGCCAGTTCTTGACGCAGGAACTGGGCATCCCATCGCAGGAGCCACAGATGCAGGAGTGGCAGGCGCTGGTGAGCAAGATCAAGCACCCGCGCCCGGAATTGAGCATCGCCCTGGTCGGCAAATATGTCGAACTGCACGACGCCTATATGTCGGTGGCAGAGGCGCTCCGCCATGCCGGTTGGTATCATGATGTGGATGTGCGCATCAAGTGGATCAACTCTGAGGCGCTGGAACACATGGGCGAGGGCTATACCGAGGTATTGGAGGATGTGGCGGGCATCGTTGTTCCCGGCGGTTTCGGCCATCGCGGCATCGAGGGCAAGATCAAGGCAGCCAGCTTCGCACGACGGCGCAACATTCCCTACCTCGGCCTCTGCCTGGGTATGCAGGTGGCCGTGATCGAGTTCGCGCGCAACGTGTTGGGCATGCAGGAGGCCAACAGCACCGAGTTTGATCCCAATACGCCCTATCCCGTCATCGACCTGATGGTAACGCAGCGCAATATTGCCGACAAAGGCGGTACCATGCGCCTGGGCAGTTGGGTCTGCTGCCTTACTCCCGGCACCCACGCCTACCGCGCTTATGGCGAGCCTATTGTCTTTGAGCGCCACCGCCACCGCTATGAATTTAACAACGAGTATCGCAAGCGTATGGAGTCGCAAGGTATGATCGTCAGTGGGCGCTCGGCGGATAACAGTCTGGTCGAGATCATCGAGCTGGCCGGACATCCCTGGTTCGTCGCCTCGCAGTTCCACCCGGAGTTCAAGAGCCGTCCGACGCGCCCGCATCCGCTCTTCCGCGATTTCGTGGGAGCCAGTATCCAGACGCAGCAGGAGCAGAGCGAGCAAGATAGAGAACTTGAAGATGAGGCCCGTAGCGTGTTAAACGATGCGCATGTTGAGATGTGATCTATGTTATACTTGAGTCAATTGCTTGGAATGCCCGTTGAGGATCAGCAGCAGAAGCGCGTTGGCAAGCTGGCGGACGTTATTGTTCCGGCCACGCAAGATGCGCTGATCCAGCCGCTGGCGTTGGTGATAGAGGGCGAAGAGGGGCAACGCTGGCGCGTTCCGCTTACAGACATCGAGTATCGACCACAAAGTCTGCTCTTACGTGTTTCACGCGAGCAACTTGCTCCACAGCCGGAGACGCTTTCCGACCTGGAGATTTCGCTGGCGCATGACGTGCTAGACAAGCAGGTGATTGATGTTGAGCGGCGCAAGGTGATTCGTGTCAACGAGGTCTGCTTTGATGATAACTGGCATCTGCTCGGTGTAGATAACAGCAATCTCGGCCTGGTACGCCGTCTTGTGCCACAGTGGCTGTTTGGTTCGCGCCCGCCCTCGGTCTCCACACTGGTTTCCTGGCAGGATATTGAGCTGCCGAGGCGCGTGGAGCCTCCGCTGGAAGAGGCTGCTGCGCCAGAGCAGAGCTTCCGCCTCTCGCGCTCACCCAGCGGACAACTGGCGGAATTGCATCCGGCGGATATTGCCGAGATCATCCAGCATTTTACACCGGGCGAGGGCGCGCGTATCATCGAGAGCCTGGATACCGAGACAGCCGCCGACACGATGGAAGAGATCGATACCGTGCGTCAGCGTCGCATTCTCGAAAATTTGCAAGTTGAACGTGCCGCCGATATTCTGGAGACGATGGAGCCAGACGAAGCTGCTGACCTGCTGGCACAACTGCCGGAGGAGCGTGCCGAGGAACTCTTGCGCATGATGGAGCCGGAGGAGTCCGAAGAGGTGCAGGAGCTACTGGAATACGCGCCGAACACGGCGGGCGGCCTGATGACCCCTGACTACATCGCGCTCAATCAGACGCGCACCGTTGCCGAAGCGCTTGAAGTTGTACGCACGAGTATCCGTGAGCATGATGTGCGTATCGCCTATATCTATTGCGTTGAGGACGAGAACCAGGAGGAGTGCCATCTGCTCGGCGTCGTCTCATTGTGGGACCTGCTGGTCGCGGAGCCGACACAACTCTTGCAGGACGTGATGGAAACCGATGTCATTAGCGTGCGCACCGATACCGATTCGCGTGAGGTAGCCGCAATTATGGCAAAGTATAACCTGCTCGCCGTGCCGGTCGTCAGCGAGGAGGAGACTCTCCAGGGCGTCGTCACTGTAGACGACGCGCTAGATGTACTGCTGCCACCGGAGAAACGCCGACGCTGACTCAGGATTGTTGATCTTGTCGGCAGACAGATCAGGCGGCAAGAGGAGCCGGGCCAACCTGTCTGGCAGGTTGATTCAGCTCCTCTCTCGACTTACCATAAGATCATAAGCCTGCTTCAAGCAGATTTCCACTATAGGCGTCCCAAATTTCGTACCCTCCCGGAACGGACTTAACCTTCAGAGGATGCGGGCTGGAGATATACTCCGGCTTGAATGGGCCGACGACATAGACATAGTAGACAAGCTCGCTATCAGGCACTCCCAAACTATCGGCATGTTCTTGCTGATAAGCCTGTTGAGCAGTCATGAGTTGCACTGCCCGAACAGTGAAAGGCCTCCCTGATACGGTTGGTCCTACCCAGAACGTGTGGGTTTCAACATACTGGAGTACTTGCTGGGAGGTAAGCATAGTTCCAGCAGGATGAGGGATATTTACGCCCATCGGCAGCAAAGTGGAGGTGGGAGATGGAGAGGACGAAGCGGTAGAAGTCTGTTCCCTCAGAGAGTGGAAGGCTTGCATCATGTGTGCGAACGAGAGAATCATGACAGCCATGGTAAAGCAATAGCCTAATCTGGCTACAGCTACAAAGAGTTTGAATTTGAGCAGCTTTTTCATAGATAAATCTCCTTGCATAGTAGCGATTCTCTAAAGATACGCACTACGAACACAACAAAATTGCTGAAATGAGGGTATTGCCAGGATGTTTTACGTCTTCTATATTAAACTGTAGAGATTACAATAAAGTTACGAAATGGTAAAAGTTACGAAATGGTAAAGGAGTAGAAGAGAAATAGATTCTTCCGTTGACGAATGTGAACCCTGGCTTACTTTTCTGTGTATTGGATGGGTAGCGCTACCCAACTCCCAGCGCGTCACGACAACAAAGGACTGCTCCTGTGTAAAACCGGTGCTGGGAGCATCGCGCGCGAGTTTGAGTATACGCTGAACCACAGCTGGGGCCACCGACTCATCGGTAAAATGGCGTACCATATGCCGTTTTGAAATAATATCTTTCAATTCCATGATCGTTTTACCCTTTGTTAGCGTCCAGTCCTCAACTGATAGGCAACCCCGCGCAGGGCCAGCAGCCCGTAGAGCGTTGCGCGCCGGGATAGCAGCGCCGACGCGGGCGAGAGAACTACATACTGAACCCCTGCTTCGCCGAACGCGCGCAGCTTCTGTACCACTTGTTGCGGTGTTCCCCACAGAACGCCGGAGCCGAGCAACTCAGGTGGCACGACCTTCATGCCCTCCTCAAGCATCTCGCGGCTGTAGTGTTCGGGAATCCAGTCAACGGTGCCCCGGAAGTCTTCTCCAAAGGGATGCTGCGCCCCGACTTTGCGCCACTCCTCGGCTGAAGCTCCCAGCGCCAGCAAACGAGCGGCTTTGCTATCCAGCATACGTCGCACCTCCCGCTCTGTAGGAGCGAACGCGACGAGCCGAAAGAGGGCGCGCGTGATGCTCTCAGGGTCGCGTCCTGCCTCCTGCGCGGCGGCATGGATGATCTGCCATTTAGCTGCGTACTCTTCGGGCGTAGAGACCAGGCTGGGATACCAGCCATCGCCGTAGCGTCCGATCAGCCGGAGCATGCGCGGCCCCTGACCTCCGATCCAGATTTCGGGAGTCCGCCCCTTCGGCGCACGCAGATCCAGGACGGCATGCTCTAATCGAAAATGCTTGCCATGAAAATCGATGGCTCCCTGATGTGAGAAGCACAGGCGAATGATCTGGAGCGCCTCCTCTAAACGACTGACCGGTGTCGAGAAGTCCAAGCCGTAAGGTTCAATGTTCTCGCGTTCTCCGGCCCCGATGCCCAGAATCGGCGCACGCCTGCTCATGTGCGCCAGTGTTAGCATGGCTTGCGCAATGAGAACCGGATGACGACGAATTGCCTCAGTCACTCCTACGCCGAGGCGCAGTCGGCCCGCGCTACTGGCCAGATAGCCCAGCAATACCTGGTAATCAAATAGCTCGTGGGGACTCCTGTAGTGGGCGGCGGCCCAGCTAAATTGTCGATCCCAGATAGCCGAGGGAATGAGACCCTGGAAGTGATCCAGCGCCCAGACAGAATCGAGTCCGCTCAGGCGGGCAAAATAAACAAGCGCCCGATTGATCGCAGCAGGAGGCATGGCGGGAAGTTCAAGTCCGGTGGCAATACGTACAGAAACCATCAACCTTTCCTTTCTCTCTGGAGGTTAGCATCTTCATCATAGCATATCCATCAAAGACGCAGCCGCCGGTTGACAAAACAGCCTACCATAGTTTATTCTTTTTACATGATCAAATTTTTTTGATTGATCAAAAGGATTTGGTAAGACAATGCAGGAACACTATGAGATAGAGACGCTGGAGCAGTTGCGCGCGATTGCCGATATGTTGCGCCTGCGCATTGTAGACCTGCTCTATGAGCGGCCCATGACGGTGACGCAACTGGCTGAGCGGTTAGGCATGGCACCGGCAAAGGTGCATTACCATGTGCGCGAACTGGAGAAGGTCGGACTGTTGCGACTGGTGGAGACGCGCGAGAAAGGCGGCATCCTCGAAAAATACTATCAGCCGGTGGCGCGCAGCTTCGAGGTGGCGAAAGAGTTGTTACAGAGCAGCGCTGGCGACGAGGTGATCCAGACCGCACGGGGCTGGTTTCAGCAGTTTCAGGATGGCTTCCTGCGCTCCATTCAGGCGTATGCGCAACATCCGACGGAAAAGCCGATGTATTCCTTTGGCCTGACGCGCCTGTACATGACGCATGAAGAACTGGAGAAACTGCTGCATACGATGGCCGAACTGGCGCGGCCCTACGAGATGCGCCGTGACATCGAGGGCGAACAGGAGTTAGTGGGTTCGCTGATCGTCTATCCAGATAGCGCCGCCGTAGATGTAGAGGAGAATGAGAAGCGCGCTGAAGCGGCCTCTACCATGACCCCACAGGCAGGGCAGACGGTAGTACACGCGACGCCGCGCCGCGAGTGGATTGTGGGAACCGCTACCTACAGCGCGGCTGACCTGGAGCGCGTAGTAGCTGATGGGAAACGTCTGCGCATCTACGTCGTGGGTATTTGCCGTTTCACGCCGGAGGTCAGCGCAGAGTTGGTAGAGCAAGCAGTTGAGCAGTTTCAATTGATTGGCAAACTTGACGCATCGGCAGAGATCAATGCCGTGTTGCAGAAAAAATGCAGCCTGGCCGCAGAATAGGGATGATACCATGCAAACAGAAACAACAGCACACAGCGGCCCACTCGTTATTCCACCTGGGAAGGGCTTACTGATTAACCGTAACTTCACGCTGCTGGCGATTGGGCAAGCCATCTCTAACCTGGGTGATTTCGTATACAGTACAACGCTGCTGGTCTGGGTCTACACGCTCAACCACACAGCGATGGCCGTGAGCGGTGTGATGCTGGCGCAATATGCCCCCATTTTTGTGCTGGGGCCGATAGCGGGTGTTTTTGTTGACCGGTGGAATCGTCGTTCTACTATGATAATCTCAGACCTGGCCCGCGCTGCTATTGCCCTCTTGCCACTGTTGGTGCCATCGGCAGTACGTCTGCCTGCGATTTATGCCAGTGTTTTCCTGCTCTCGTTCTGCTCGCGCTTCTTCACCCCGGCGCGGTCGGGCATCTTGCAAGCCATTGTCGCGCCGGAGCAGCAGGGGCAGGCGGCGGCGGTCGGGCAGGCCACCTTTGCGCTCTCTATTGTCATCGGCCCGACACTGGCAACGCCGCTCTATTTCCTGGTCGGCCCCACCATTGCCGTCTCAATCAACGCTACCTCGTTCATCGTGTCGGCCCTCTGCGTAGCGCTTATTCGTGCTCCGCGCGAGGCGCTCCATCCCTATGCCTTCCAGCGTGAGCAGGCTGAAGCGAAGGGGCTAAGGGCCATCGGCAAGGAACTGGTGAGCGGCCTGCATTTCGTCCTCACGACGCGCATCTTGTTCATGGTGACGGTGATGGCACTGATTGCCATGTTTGGCTCCGGTGCGCTGAACGCGCTAGACATCATTTTCGTGAGCCAGCGCCTGCACATCAGCACGGCATATTACGGGCCGTTGATGGCGGTGGGAGGCGCTGGCACGCTATTGGGCGCGATTGTAGCCGGTTTGCTGGTACGCAAGATCAGGCCGCAGCGCATTCTGACCGGCTCGATTATCCTGATCGGGCTGGGATTTATCCTCTATGCTCTGCAAACACACTACCTTGCTGCCCTGATCGTGATCTTTTTCGCCATGATTCCACAAGGGGGCATCGATGTCGGTTTTGCGCCGCTGCTCATCAACACGACACCGGCCGCGATAATCGGGCGGGTGATGTCGGTCTTTGAGACGTGCATGTACGGCATGAGTCTTCTTTCGGCAGCCTTAGCGGGCTACCTGGGCCAACTCTATCCGGTCTACCTCATCCTGGCCGTCAGCGGCATAATTCTGACCTTGAGCGGTATCTTTGGCTGGTTCGCCATCCCGAATACCGTTGCCGAACTTTCACAAAATAGCCGATGATATACCGATGGGGTGTACGTGCGCAAAATGACGATGAAAAAGGCCCGGCTGGGCGGACCGGGCCTCGTATCCTCCGATGCAATTAGTACATGGGTTTGATTGAGAGGATGTAGTAGTTGGTTACACCACCCGGAGTTGAGACACTGACCTCGTCTCCCTCTTTGTGTCCCATCAACGCCTTACCCACAGGTGACTGGTCTGAGATCAGGCCCGCTTTCGGATCGGCCTCGTAGGTTGAGACAAGCTTGAAAACGCGCTTTTGTCCGTTGTCGTTCTCAACCTCTACCTCCATGCCGACACGTACCGTATGTGGCCCGTCTATATCGGCATGCATATCTGGGGACATGATTTCGGCCATCGAGAGCAGATTCTCCAGCTCCATGATCTCGCCTTCTACCAGCGCCTGCTGGTTCTTGGCCTCCTCATAGGCGCTGCTCTCGCTGATATCACCGGCCTCTTTCGCCTCGTGGATGAAGTCGGCTACTTCTTTTCGCCGCACAGTGCGCAGGTATTCCAATCGTTCCTTTTTCTTCGCATACCCTTCAGGAGTTAAGCGGTATACCTGTCGCTCAGACCTGGCATCACTCTGTCCACCAATGCTCATAAACTCAAATCCTCCCTGGTAATGACACACTCTTGTTGCCCAATAGATAGCCTGCTCTCCTGGCTGATCGCGCATAAGAGGATATGGATTCAACAGGATAGACCACCGGCGCTTCTATCGCTCCTGGTCTATCTAGCAGGCATCAATTGGGACAATATCACCCCGCGTATCGGGGGTGTCGAAACGCGGGTACCCAATACGCATGAGGGTGATTATACTTTGTGAATTACAGAACGTCAAGGGATTAAAGCCCTTTTTTTAGTATTCGTTCATAGATTTTTGTGTTGAAGCGCCACTTTTACTAATAAGTAACACATGCTATGGCGCTATTCTTCCTGACTTGCAATAAAGCGGAAGAGTTTACAACCACACACGGGGCAGATATCCTCCAGCGCGCGTCGCCCATTCTTTGTGACAATCTCTTTTGGATGCAGCATCTGGCGTTTCTGTTTGCACTTGACGCAATACGCCTCCATCTTCGTGCCCGCCTGAGAGGATGCGGGTGTCGCCATCTCCTCTTTCTCTTCGACCTGCCCACTTGTCCCTATCGGCTCAATCTTCTCCGCCGCTATTGGTGCCTGAACTGTCTCTGTCGGTGTCTCAACTACCTTTGTTGGCATCTTGACATCTTCTATCGTTGTTGCCGGATGAAGATGTTTTTCCTCGTTATGCTCCAAATGCTGAGGCACCGCTGTCGTGGTAAGGGATGTGGGATACGAGAGTGTACTGGTGGAGGTGGTTGACTTATTCTGTGCCGCTTGTGCCGCTTGCACCGCTGATATTGCCGGTTGAGAGGTGGAAGACAACCAGGTGCGGATATTGGCGATTACTATTTCCGGTTGCTCCTCATGTACACTCAGACCGGCATTATGCACCAACACCAGTTGTGTCTGGGCCGGCAGTGAGAGCTGGTTCAGGATGGCAACACGGTCGTTTAAGGCATGAACTCCCCAGAGGAGTAGCATAGGTTGCTGGAGTCGGCCAAGTAGTGGTAGTACATCAATATCCAATGCACCGGCCAGCCAGGCGATGGGAGCATGTTCCGCACCAAACTGATGGGCCACTGCTATATAATGGGCCATCTGCTCACTCTTGATATCTTGTGGTTGCCAGCCATACTGCCTGGCGATCACCCGGCGCAAGAGCGGCGCGCGCGTTAAGAGCGCGTAGAGAGCCAGAGCCACGAGAGGGGTAGTCATTACAGGTGCGAACCAGGGGGCCTGTGAACGTTTTTTCAAAAGAGCAGCAGGTGAGAGCAAGACAAGTCGTTCACACAGACCTGGTTCTTGTGCTGCTACGGCGATGCTATAGTGACAACTGGTGCCGGTAGCCACAACGGTGGCCGGTCGGCCCACAACCTCTTTGAGAAAATCACGGCATAACTCGACGTACATATCAGCAGAGTATAAAAGTGATGGATGGTCGGATAAGCCAAAACCTAGCAGATCAGGAACATACACGCGATAGTGTGTGGCCAGACCATCCATCAATGAACGCATGGTGTGGGACGAGGCTGCTATTCCAGGGGCATGCAACAATACAATGGCGGGAGCGTCGTGTGCGCCCTGAATGTGATAATAGACGTGTCCTCGCGTCCATTTATACAGATGAGCCTCTCCTGCTAGCACACTTTGTAGTGGCTGAGGAGTTCTCAACATGTACCGGAGTATCACTAGCATGAGAGCGAGGAAACCCGTCCAGAGCATTCCTGCCAGCGCTAACAAGAACCTCAGCAATTTGCGCATGTCTAATTCTCCTTCCGACCTTGGCCCTGTACCGTAGTATAACATGGTTACTGGGGTGGGTGCTATCCGTTAGGAAGACTACCATAGCATTGTCAACCCATAAGAACAGGAGGTTCGCAAAGATTCAGTAATTATACCCACACACAAAAGTACTAGCTGTTGTGTTTGTTGTAGATGAAAGAGTTTGCATGAGACTAGTGATATCGCACAGAGCCTGCCAGGAGCCAATATGCATATCATCTATACGCTTGACGAGATGACTGAGACGGCCAGAGGTTGGCTCTCAGGGGGAACCGTAGGATTTGTTCCAACGATGGGATACCTGCATGAGGGCCATCTATCGCTCATTCGGGCCGCTCAGGCTGATTGTGAAATCAGCGTCGTCAGTATTTTTGTAAACCCCTTGCAGTTTCGTTCACAGGAGGATTTTCAACGTTATCCGCGTAATCTGGGCCAGGACCTGCGCCATTTGAGGGCATTAGATGTCGATGTCGTTTTCTTGCCGCATGCAGATGAGATGTACCCTACCGGTTTTGCAACCTATGTTCAGTTGGAGGGGCCGTTAGCAGAGCAGTTTGAGGCGGCGAGGAACCCGCGCTTTGTGCGCGGCATCGCCACCGACGCCATCAAACAGCTCAACCTGATTCGCCCGGATGTCGCCTATTTTGGACAGAAGGATGCGCAACAGGTGGCACTGCTGCGCCAGCTTGTGCGCGATCTCGGCATCGATGTCCAACTGCGTGTCTTACCCACCGTGCGAGAAACGGATGGTCTGGCAATGAGTAGTCGCAATCATCTTTTATCATCAGAGCAGCGCCAGGCCGCTCCCGTGCTGTATCAGGCTCTTCTCGCCGGAAAAGCCGCTGTGGAACGGGGCGAACGGGATGTAGGGCGCATCAAGCAGGAGATGAGCAATGTTCTCGCGTCGCATCCGCTCATCACGCTGGACTATCTGACCGTTTGTCATCCTGATACGTTTGTGGAATATAGTGAGATTAAAGCACCGGCGCTGCTGGCGCTATCCGCCGCTCTCGGCGATGTGCATTTGATCGATAATATTGTATGGATGAATGAAAAGCAGTGGCGCGTGTAAGCCTGTAGCACCATCCGCGTCCTCTTGTCGCCATGAAAGAACATGGCTATAATGGGATGCGGATGGGATCGGTGCGGCGAGCAGTAGCGTTGTTTGCAGTACTGATCGCAGGCCCGCCGTAAGGCAGCCGAGAAAATAGCAACAAAGGAGATTGCAATGGCTGGCATCATTGGTTCACTTCTTCTAACGGCGGTTATTGGCTATCTATGGGGGTCGCTGCCGGCCGGATACTGGCTCGGCAAGATCATGCGCGGCAAGAATTTTGACATTCGCGACTACGGCAGTCACAAGATCGGGGCCACCAACGTCTTGCGCACGCTGGGGCCGGTTGCTGCTGCCATCGCCTTCCTCTTTGATATTTCCAAAGGTATTGGTCCTACACTCTTAGCAACGCTGATTCCTGCCTTGCACGGGGCCGGTTGGGGGCCAAGTGTCGCGGGCATCGCTGCACTGCTTGGACACTGTTTTCCGGTCTTCATCGGTTTCAAAGGTGGGCGCGGCGTCATGACCGGCGGCGGCGCGTTGTTGATTATTTCGCCTTTAGCCTTCGTCATCACCGCCGTTTTCACCATCGGCACTATCGCCATCTGGCGCTACGTCTCTCTTGGTTCCATCACGGGTTGCGCGACGGCCATCGTGTGCGGCATTATCTTCTTCATCGTCGGTCAGTTTGACCCAACCTTTTTTGCGAAGGTGAGTCTGGCCCAACTGGTCTTCATGATAGTTGTGCCGGGCCTGGTCATCATCTTCCACCACGACAATATCGGTCGCCTGCTCAGCGGCACCGAACGCAAGCTGGGCCAGAAAGAGACTATTCCATCAAGCAGAGAGACGGCATCAAACGCCAAGGCGTAGGCGCATGATAGGTCATGCCCTTTAGCCTCTATAACGCATATATTGAGGCCAGGAGAGTTCGTGCATGTGCTATGATTAACTATTCCACAACGCTATCCCCATCTACGGGTGATCTGCTAGAACAAATAGAATTGCTCAGGCTTGTCCTGCAAAAAAGACTGAATGCGGAACAAAAAGTCCGGCTGGGGCAATTTTTTACTCCTTCAGCGGTCGCTGCTATGATGGCTTCCATGTTTACCGGCAATGAACCATATATACATATCCTTGATGCAGGTGCAGGGATTGGTGTGTTATTCGCGGCTTATGTTGATGAGCTTTGTCAGCGCGTGCAAAAACCGCAGCACATTCATGTTACTGCATGTGAGATCGATGAGGCGCTGATGCCTTATCTCAAAGAAACATTGCATTTATGCCAGCAACGTTGTGAGTGGGCGGGCATCACGTTCTCAAGCGACCTTGTACTGCAAGACTTCGTTGACTATGGCGTCGAGCTGCTAAATACAAACCTCTTTTCGTCGATGCGCAAGCCACCATTTAACTACGCAGTGCTGAACCCACCTTATCGCAAAATACAGAGTGCCTCTACGACCAGAAAACTGCTGAGCAGCGTGGGAATCGAAACCAGTAATCTCTATGCCGGTTTCCTCGCACTTGTCGCACAACTGCTTGAGCCATATGGTGAGATGGTGGCGATTACGCCACGTAGTTTCTGCAATGGCCCATATTTTAAGCGCTTTCGCAAAGATTTTTTGCGCACAATGGCCTTTCAGCATATTCATATTTTCGAGACGAGGACTCACACCTTTCACGATGATGATGTATTGCAAGAGAATATCATTTTTCATGTTCGGAAGGATGTGAAAAAGCCTTCGACCGTTACCGTTACCACTGGGATACAAGTTGATGACGATTTTATGTTAGCACGTCATGTAGCTTATGAACAGATTATTCATCCTGATGATGCAGAAGCTTTTATTCATCTGGTGCCGGATGAACTCGGCCAGCAAGTAACAACACAGATGGCGTGTTTCCATACAACCCTGGAAGACTTGAGTCTCAATGTCTCAACCGGGCGGGTCGTAGATTTTCGTGTGCAAGAGCATTTACGTTCTCATCTTGAAGATAACGCGGTTCCCCTGCTCTTTCCAACTCATGTGTCCTATGGTGCTATCTGCTGGCCGAAAAGTGACGCGAAGAAGCCTGAAGCAATTGCTATCCACGAGCAAACAATTGCTCTGTTGGTACCAAATGAATGCTATGTGCTGGTCAAACGCTTCTCGGCGAAGGAAGAAAAACGCCGGATTGTAGCTGCGCTCTATGATCCAGCACAAATCTCTTGCGACTCTATCGGCTTTGAAAACCATCTGAATTATTTTCACTGTCGGGGCAGAGGATTATCGCTCGCACTTGCGCGTGGTCTGACGGCTTATCTGAATTCGACGCTGGTCGATACCTACTTTCGTCAGTTTAGCGGACATACCCAGGTCAACGCGACGGATTTGCGCAAGATAAAATATCCCACTGCCAATCAGCTTGAAGAGCTTGGTAGACGTATCGGCACAGCATTCCCACAGCAGCAAGAAGTTGACCAATTAGTCAGCGAGGTGTTATTAGAAATGCCAGCAGAGCAAGACCCGATTGCGATCAAACAGCGTATTGAGGAGGCAATGAGCATACTGAAAGCGTTAGGATTACCTCGCGCTCAACAAAATGAACGGTCGGCCTTGACGCTACTGGCATTGCTGAACCTCACGCCAGCCATGTCCTGGGCGGAGGTCAGTGCCCCACTTTGTGGCATAACACCAATGATGGAATTTTTTGAGCGGCACTATGGCAAGAATTATGCTCCAAATACTCGTGAGACGGTGCGTCGCCAGACCGTGCATCAGTTTCTTGACGCTGGTCTTATCGTTGCTAATCCAGATGAACCAGAGCGCCCCGTGAACAGCCCAAAGGCCGTTTACCAGATCGAGAAAAGCGCTCTGGAGCTATTCCGCTCATTCGG
>Ga0209012_1000811_pt1 | contig 38264 bp, 37 predicted proteins | sample RS3BMetagenome_FD_184735 | JGI IMG/M metagenome (GOLD analysis project Ga0209012, IMG submission 184735) | Ferric oxide microbial mat and aquatic microbial communities from Rainbow Spring, Yellowstone National Park, USA - RS3B (SPAdes) (version 3) ...
CCGCGCGTACACAGCCGTGCGGGATCGCGGGCCAGACGCGCCGATCGGCTCGTCCACCAGAATCAGACGACCAACCGTGCGTGCCGGAGCCGGCAATCGGCCAGCGTGGAACCAGCGATACGCAGTCACCCGCGCAACACCATTGCGCTCAGCCCACACCGCCATATTCATACCGCTGTTCCTACAACACACCACCGACAACTACCGACCATTCAACCCGCAACAGCTGGCAACCCTCTGGTTCAGCCCGTACGGCGGACGTGGCACGCTAACCGGCATGTCCCCCACCGGCCCGTCACGCCATCTCGAGGTCGAGCGCAAGTTCGACGTCGACGCCTCCACCCAACCGCCGGCATTGGATGACGTTGCGGGCGTCACCCGGGTGGAGCACGCCGAGACACAGACGCTGGATGCCGTCTACTTCGACACCCCGGATCACCACCTGGCGTCCAACCGAATCACGTTGCGCCGCCGCACCGGTGGCCTCGACGCAGGCTGGCACCTCAAGTTGCCGGTGGGTCCGGACGCGCGCACCGAGGTGCGGGCGGCACTGGACGACGGCGAGCGGCACGAGGTGCCGAGCGAACTACTGGACGTGGTGCTCGCGATCGTCGGTGACCAACCGGTGGGCCCGGTGGCACGGATCAGCACCACCCGAAAAGTTCAGCTGCTGCACGGCGCCGGCGACGCCGTGGTCGCCGAGTTCTGCGACGACCAGGTCACCGCGGGTCGCGGCGCCGATGGCGCTACCGCCCAACAGCGCTGGCGTGAGTGGGAACTCGAACTCGTCGGCGACGGGGCCGACGCCGAGCTGATGAACCGGGTATCCGATCGGCTGTTGGACGCCGGCGCGAAGACGTCCGGCGTGGGTTCGAAACTGGCGCGGGTGCTCGGCACGTAACCGAAAGGCCCGCCGGCCGAGGCGTTTGGGCGGGCAATGGCCGAGCAGATCGGCGAGCTACTGGTGTGGGATCGCGCGATGCGCTCTGAGCCCGCCGACGCCGAGGTGCCGGGCCGACCGATACCGCCGTGCGCAGCTTGTCGAGCTGACGAGGCGGACGAGTTGGCCTGTAAGCCGGATTCTGTTCCGCGTCACCAGGTGACGCGGCGGCGACCATCCATCTGGACACACCGTCGCCGGGTGCCTCGAGCGGTCTACCCGCAGGCTCGGGCGAGCAACCCTCAGACACCTGCGCGACCGCACCGGAGTGCGGTCTTCTTGACCTTGCTTCGGGTGGGGTTTGCCTAGCCACTCCGGTCACCCGGAATGCTGGTGCGCTCTTACCGCACCGTTTCACCCTTACCACCGCGAAGGTGGCGGTTTGTTTTCTGTGGCACTTTCCCGCGAGTCGCCTCGGATTGCCGTTAGCAATCACCCTGCTCTGTGAAGTCCGGACTTTCCTCGACTCGGCGCTGCATGAGCCCGAGCCGCGGCCGCCCAGCCAACTCGTCCGCGTTAACACCGTACTCGTTACCGAATCGGCAGGCCAGCGACCATCCACACGGTCTGCCCGAGCACGTCGCCGTGTTGGACACAGGGCGGACGTTGGCACCCGAGCCTACCCACCGAATGCTGGGCTACACCGACATCTCTGGCCGCACGGACTTTCGGGCCGACGGGCCCGACACGGCCGAGTCGCGGCCCAACGCGATCGTCGCCGCGGTCATCGCGGCGACGGCCAGTGCCAAGATCACCGCCTCGGCGCCTCGCACCACCAGGTACTCGCCGAGTATGACGACACCCAACAACACCGCCACGACGGGCTCACCGACCAGCATGATCGGCACCGACGCCTGCAACGCGCCGGCGTGGAATGCGGACTGCTGCAAGACGGTCACCGTGATCGCGAGCGCCACCAGCACGTAAGGCGCCGGCACGGTCAGCAAACCAAGCCAGCCGTCGGCGACGAGTCGGTGCGTACTGACCTTGGTCAACACCGCGACCATGCCGAGAAGCACCGCGACGCCGCCGGCCAACAACATCGCGCGACGCCGCCCGGCCGCTCGACGCGCAGCCAGCACGCAGATGACCACCACCGGCACCGCGGTGCTCAACGCCACGCTCCAGGCCTGCACCGGCGCCCGATAGTGACCTTCTCGCGGCTGACCCACCAGCACAAACACTGTCAGCGCCGCCGTCAGCAACAGCGCCCAACCCCAATCACGGCCTCGCACATGCTGATTGGACAATCGTGCGCCGAGTGGCAGCACAAACAACAGCGACGACACCAGCAGCGGCTGCACCAGCAACAACGACCCGTGCGCCAACGCCACCGCCTGGAATACGTAACCACCGACTGCGCCCAGTGTCCCGAGCCACCATGCCGGCGCGCGCGCCCACGACGGCACGATTGCGCCCGACTCCGGCAGATCTTCGGCTTCGGCTTGGATGGCGCGCTGCCGCACCACGATGCCGACGGCGGCGAAAAACGCCGCGAGCAGCGCCGACCCGATGGCAAGTGCGTGCGACGCTAACCATTCCACGGTGGGCCCACTACCCCGACGTCGTCGATCTCTAACCCAGATAGCCGGTCTGGTTGACCAGCCGGACCGAGGACGCGCCGTCGGGGTAGAACTCCGCGATGCTCAGCGACGCCAAATCCAGATGCAGCCGGTAGAGGATGCCCGGCCCGGCGTCGAGCGCATCGCGCAGCAGCATCTTGATCGGCGTCACGTGCGACACCAGCAACACCGTGCTCCCGCCATACTCGGCGATGATGCGATCCCGCACCCGGCAGACCCGGGCGCCGACGTGATCGAAGCTTTCCCCGCCGGGCGGCTCGGTGCTGGTGTCGCGCAACCATCGTCGATGTAGGTCGGGGTCGCGTTCGGCAGCCTCGGAGAACGTCAGACCTTCCCACCCGCCGAAGTCGGTTTCGATCAGGTCTTCGTCGACCGCGACGTCGAGGCCCAGTCGTTTGGCGGCCGCCGTCGCCGTGTCGTGGCAGCGCTGCAACGGCGAACTGATCACCGCGGCGACGCCGCCGCGAGCCCCCAGGAAACGCGCAGCCGCGTCGGCCTGCTGACGGCCCAGTGCGGTCAGCGGTGGATTGCCGCGGCCCGAATAGCGCCGCTGCGCCGACAATTCGGTCTGACCGTGCCGCAGCAACAGCAGCCGGGTGGCGGCACCGCGTGCGCCGGTCCACCCCGGCGGCGATTGCGTCTCGCCGATGGTGGGTGTTGGGCCGGGGTCGGCGGCGGCGTCCATTGCCTCGTTGGCCAACCGGTCGGCGTGGGAGTTCTCCGCCCGCGGGATCCACGAGTAGCTGATTCGGTTGAATTGCGCCGCCAGCCTGCGGGCTTGCGCGTTCAACGCGACAAGGTCGGGATGCTTGACCTTCCAGCGGCCGGACATCTGCTCGACGACAAGTTTGGAATCCATCGACACCGCGACGGCAGTGGCGTGCAGTTTCGCCGCTTCTTTCAAACCGGCTATCAGGCCGCGGTATTCGGCGACGTTGTTGGTGGCCTGTCCGATGGCCTGCTTGGCCTCGGCCAGCACGACCGAGTGGTCCGCGCTCCACACCACCGCCCCGTAGCCCGCCGGTCCCGGGTTGCCGCGCGATCCCCCGTCGGCCTCGACGATCACCTTCACCGGTTTATACCCTTGAGCCGCAACAGGATTGCACTGCATTCGGGGCAGCGCAGCACCTCGTCCTCGGGGGCCGCGGAGATCCGGGCCAGCTCGCCACGGTCGATCTCGATGCGGCACGCCCCGCAGCGGCCACCTTGCATCAACGCCGCGCCAGCGCCGCCGTTGGCCCGCTGCCGCTCGTAGAGCGCCAGCAGATCGGGCGCCAGCCCGGCGGTGAGTTCGTCGCGGCGCGACACGTGCACCCGCCGATGGTGGTCGATGTCAGCCAGGGTGGTGTCGATCGCCTGCTGCGTGGCGGCCTGATCGGCGTGCAACCCCTCGACGACTGCCACCTCCGCCGCGTGCTGCGTCTGCAGTTGCTCGCGCCGCTCCATCACCTCCAGCAGCGAATCCTCCAGGCTGGACTGGCGTCGTTGCAGCGTCTCCAACTCGTGTTGTAATTCCATGAGTTGTTTGGAATCTGTCACCGACTGCAGCAGCGAGCGGTCCCGGTCTTCGCGCTGGCGCACACCGTCGATCTCTGACTCGAAGCGAGAAACCTGAATATCCAAGTCCGCCAACGCGATCTGCAGCGCGCCCAGCCGGTCATTGGCAGCGACCTGCGCACTGCAGATCCGTTCGAGGTCGGCAAGCTCGGACAGGTGGCCGGCCCGGTGGTCCATCTTGGCCAGCTCCGCGTCCAGCTCGGCAACTTCTAGCAGCGACCGCTGTTGTGCAACTTCGGCTTTCATGCGTTCTCTCCCGCGGCGTAATTGTCGACGTTCCAGGGATCCGTTCGAATCGGACACACGTCCACCGGCAGGCCGGATCCGAATGCCGACCGCAGCACGCCGGCCGCCTGGTCACACCAGGGGAATTCGCTGGCCCAGTGCGCGACATCGATTAGGGCCACGTCGGAGGCGCGGCGGTGCTCGTCGGCCGGATGATGTCGCAGGTCTGCCGTCACGTAGGCCTGCACCCCGGCGGAGGCGACCGCGCCGAGCAGCGAGTCGCCCGCGCCGCCGCACACCGCGACGCGCGACACGGTCTTGTCCGGGTCGCCCGCGGCCCGCACTCCCCACGATGTTTGCGGTAGACCAGCTCTGACCCGCGATACGAACGCGCTCAACGACTCTGGTTGCCGCAGCGATCCGATCCGGCCCAGCCCGACAGCACTGGGCAGCGGGGCCAGCGCGATGACATCGAAGGCCGGCTCCTCATACGGATGCGCCGCGCGCATCGCCGCCAGCACCTGACCTCGCAGTCGGGCGGGTGCGACGGCCTCGACCCGGTCCTCCACCACCCGCTGCAGCGCGCCGACGCTGCCGATCGCCGGGTTCGCGCCGTCGTGGGGCAGAAACTGTCCGGTGCCGGTGACACTCCAGCCGCAGTGTGAGTAGTCACCGATCTGACCGGCGCCGGCGGCAAAGATCGCCTCCCGCATGGCATCCGCGTTTTCCACCGGCACGAAGATCACCCACTTGTCGAGTTCCTGACGCGTCGGCCCGGGATCCAGGACCGCCTCGACGGTCAACCCGAGCGCATCCGCCAACGCATCCGAGACACCCGGTGACGCCGAGTCGGCATTGGTGTGCGCGGTGAACAACGAACGGCCAGAACGGATCAGGCGGTGTATCAACGCGCCCTTCGCAGTGCTGGCGGCCACCGTGTCCACCCCGCGCAACAGCAAGGGATGGTGCGCCAGCAGCAGGCCGCCGTCGGGCACCGCGTCGACCACCTCCGCGGTGGCGTCGACCGCAACGGTCACCGAACTCAACGTCTCGTCGGGGTCACCGCAGACCAGGCCGACCGAATCCCAGGACTGGGCCAGCCCCGGCGGGTACGCCGCATCCAGCGCCTCGATGACCGCGCCCAGTCGCACCGTCATCGCGCCACCCCGCTGTCCGCGATCGCTTCGACGAGCAGCGGCCACTCCGGCCGCACCGCGGCACGCAGATAGCGGCCGTCCAGCCCGACGAACGTGTCGCAGCGTCGCACCGCAATTCCTCGGGTGTGCAGATGCTTTCGCAGCAAGGCGGCGTCGCCGACGGTGAACAACACGAACGGCGCCTCGCCGTCGACGGTCTCGACGCCGACCGAACGCAGGCCCGCGACCATCTCGGCGCGCATCGCCGTCAGCCGCCGCGCCCCCGCCTCGGCTTCGGCTACCGCCGCGGGCGCACAGCATGCCGCGATGGCGGCCATCTGCAGGGTGCCGATCGGCCAATGCGCACGGCTCACGGTCAAGCGCGCCAGCACGTCGGGTGCACCCAGCAGGTAGCCCACTCGTAGCCCGGCCAGCGCCCACGTCTTGGTCAGGCTGCGCAACACCAGCACATCCGGCAGGGAATCTGCGGCCAGCGTCGCCGGTTCGCCCGGCACCGCATCGGCGAACGCCTCGTCCACCACGACGATGCGGCCGGGGCGCCGCAGCGACAAGATCTGTGCGCGGGTGTGCAGGACCGCGGTCGGGTTGGTCGGGTTGCCGACCACGACCAGGTCGGCCTCGTCGGGCACCCGTGCGCCGGCCAGTCCGAACGGCGGGTCGAGCACCACGTGCTGCACCGCGACACCGGCAGACCGCAGCGCGGCATCCGGTTCGGTGAACGACGGCGCGATCAGCGCCGCGAGCGTGGGGCGCAGGTTGGCCAACAAGGCGAATCCCTCGGCTGCGCCGGCCAGCAGCGCGATCTCGTCGACGGCGCGGCCGTGCCGGGCGGCGACGGCCTGCAGGGCGAGGCGCTCGTCGGCCGCACCGGGGTATCGCCCGAGGTCGGACAATCGGGCGGCCAGCCGATCGGTCAGCCAGCTGGGCGGCTGGGTGTGGCGGACGTTGACGGCGAAATCGAGCATGTCGGGTTCGGCGGCCCGATCGCCGTGGTAGCGCGCCGCAGCGAGCGGAAACGACGTGCTCGACTCCAGACTCGCCACAGCTGAAACAGTAACCACCTCGCCGAGCGGCCGGGTATCGGGACACGATCACCGGCCGGCGGCAGCATCGGCGACAATAGGCATGTGACCGGCACCGTCTCGGCAGACTTGGTGATCTTCGACCTCGACGGCACCCTGACCGACTCCGCGGCCGGCATCGTGTCCAGCTTCTGCCACGCACTCGGCGAAATCGGCGCAGCGGTGCCCGAGGGCGATCTGGCCGGCCAGATCGTCGGACCGCCGATGCGCCAGACCTTCGAGGCGATGGGGCTGGGCCGGCACACCGACGCCGCGATCGCCGCTTACCGCGCCGACTACACCGCCCGCGGCTGGGCCGTCAACAGCCTCTTCGACGGTATCGGGCCGCTGCTCGACGACCTGCGGGTCGCCGGGGTCCGCCTTGCGGTGGCCACCTCGAAGGCCGAGCCCACCGCACAGCGCATCCTGGCCCACTTCGGCCTCGACGGGCACTTCGACGTCATCGCCGGCGCTAGCGTCGACGGCAGCCGCGCGGCCAAGGCTGACGTGCTCGCGCACGCGCTGGCGCAGCTGCAGCCACTGCCCGAACGGGTACTCATGGTCGGCGACCGTCGTCACGACGTCGAAGGCGCCGCCGCGCACGGCATCGACGCCGTGGTGGTCGGCTGGGGATACGGACAGTCCGATTTCGACGACGACCCCGACGGCCATGCGCCTAGCGGCGTCTTGCACGTCGCGACGGTCGCCGAACTGCGGAGGGCGTTGGGTGTCTGATTCGACATTGCACATCACGTTCGTCTGCACCGGCAACATCTGTCGATCTCCGATGGCGGAGAAGATATTCGCCCACCAGATCACCGAGCGGGGACTCGACGACGTCGTGCGAGTCACCAGTGCGGGAACCGCGGGCTGGCACATCGGCAAGTCGGCCGACGCGCGGGCCAACCGGGTGCTGCGCGCCCACGGCTACCCCACCGACCACAGCGCCGCGCGAGTGGACGCCGACCACATCAACGCCGACCTGGTGATAGCGCTGGCCCGCAACCACGTGCCGCTCCTTGAGCAACTGGGTGTCGACGCCGACCGGATCCGGATGCTGAGATCCTTCGACCCCCGTTCGGGAGCATTCGTCCTCGACGTCGACGACCCCTACTACGGCGACCAGCACGACTTCGAAATCACCTTCGCCGCCATCGAGGCGTCGCTGCCCGGGCTGCACGCCTGGGTCGACGAGCGGCTCGCGCAGGACGGGCCCGGCTGATGCGCCGCCTGGCCTTCCTGCTGCGGCCGGGCTGGATTGCGCTGGCCATCGTGGTGATCGCGTTCACCTACCTGTGCTTCAGCGTGCTCGCGCCGTGGCAGCTCGGAAAGAACACCAAGACGTCGCGGGAGAACCAGCAGATTCAACGCTCGCTGACATCCGACCCGGTTCCAGTGAAAACATTGTTGCCCCAGCAGGATTCATCGGATCCTGACGGGCAGTGGCGCCGGGTGACGGCGACCGGGCATTATCTGCCGGACAAGCAGGTGGTGGCCCGGCTGCGGGTCGCCGACGGCGACGCGTCGATGGAGGTGCTGCTGCCGTTCGTGGTCGACGGCGGCCCGACGGTGTTGGTCGACCGCGGCTACGTCCGGCCGCTACCCGGCTCACGGGTGCCCCCGATTCCCCCACCACCCCACGACGCGGTAACCCTGACCGCACGCCTGCGCGACTCCGAGGGGCCGGTGCTGGACAAGAAGTCCTTCGTCAGTGACGGTGTGCGGCAGGTGTATTCGATCTGCACCAGCCAGATCGCGACGTTGATCGGCACCCCGCTGACCGGCTCGTACCTGCAGCTGGTCGACAACCAGCCCGGCGGGCTGGGCGTGATCGGCCTGCCCCACTTGGACGCGGGCCCGTTTTTGTCCTACGGCATCCAGTGGATCACCTTCGGCGTTATCGCGCCGATTCTGTTGGGCTACTTCGTGTATGCCGAGGTGCAGGCTCGCCGGGCCGAGAAGGCGCAGGGCACCCGGGCCGCGCAGAAGCCATCGCCGCCGACCGTCGAGGACAAGCTCACCGACCGCTACGGACGGCGACGCTGAGGCACACCAACACCGCAGCTGCCTGCACGGCCCGGGAAAGCCGCACGGCACGTTGGGTATCGGCCACCATCGGCGGATGCCCATCGCCGAGGGCCGGGCGGATCTGCAGCTCGTAGTGATACTGGGTCGGCCCGCCGAGTCGGACGCCCAACGCGCCGGCGAAGGCCGCCTCGACGACACCGGCATTCGGGCTGGGGTGACGCCCCGCGTCGCGACGCCACGCTCGCAGCGCATGTAACGGTGAGCCACCGACGATCGGTGCGCACACCACTGCCAACGCGGCCGTCACACGCGCTGCGACGTAGTTGGCCCCGTCGTCCAATCGTGCTGCAGCCCAACCAAATCGGGCATAGCGTGGCGATCGGTGTCCGACCATCGCGTCCAGCGTATTGACGGCACGGTATCCCAGAACCCCAGGTACGCCGGCGGCGGCTGCCCACAGCAGCGGAGCCACCTGCGCATCGGAGGTGTTCTCCGCCAACGATTCCACCGTCGCGCGGGTCAACCCGGCGGCGTCCAGCGTCGCCGGGTCACGTCCACACAGCGACGGCAACAGCCGGCGGGCGCCGTCCAAGTCGTCGCGGCCGAGACTCTCGCCCATCGCCGATCCGATGCGCGCCAGCGATGTTCCGCCGAGTGCGACCCAGGTTGCCGCCGCGGTCGCCACCACCGACCCGAATGGACCGTAGCGGCGGGCATAGCGTTGTAGCGCGGCGCCGACCAGGCTCACCGCACCGACCAGGGTGGCCGCGTACACAGCGCCGACGGCCCGGTTGTCGCGGTAGATCACGCGCTCGAACCAGCCTGCCACAGCGCCGAAACCCGCCACCGGATGACCTTGACGCGGGTCGCGCAGCACGACATCGGCCAGGTATCCCAGTAGCACGCCCACGACTCGGGCATGACGGGTGGTGCCGAACATTCCGGCAGCCTCCCACACCTGGGCTACTCGTTTCACGCCCGCCGCAACTGGCGGGTGCTGCGCCTAGATGAGGATGGTGAGCGCCACCATGCCGATGACGCCCACGATGGCCAGCCAGAACCACGGCTGCAGGAAGATGGGGCCATTGGTGGTGTCGAAGTCCTTGGGCAGAACGTCGGAGTCGGTGCGCTTGGAAGTCAGCTGCGAAGTCATGTATCAAGCTTGCCTAATTAGGCAACCGTAGTAAATGTGGCGCTTGCCACCCTGAGGCCAACGGTGAGACATGAGTCACACTGGACAGGCCCGCCGCACGCCCACCCGATCGGTACCGGTCAGAAGGGAAGCCCAGCCATGGCTTTTTCCGCACTCAACCACGTCGCGTTCGCTGCAAGCCACCTGTAGTCATGCGGGCCGTCGTCATCACCAAGCACGGTCCGCCGTCGGTGCTGCGCGTGCAGGATCGCCCCGACCCAGGGCCGCCGGCAGCCGGGCAGGTGCGTATCGCCGTGCGCGCCGCCGGCGTGAACTTCGCCGATCACCTCGCCCGCGTCGGCCTTTACCCCGACGCACCGAAAGTCCCCAGCGTTGTCGGATACGAGGTGGCCGGAACGATCGAATCGGTCGGCGACGGCGTCGATCCGGCGCGCGTTGGCCAGCGGGTGCTGGCCGGCACTCGATTCGGCGGCTACGCCGAGATCGTCAACGCGGCAGCCACTGACACCCTCCCGCTTCCGGATTCGATGAGTTTCGAGCAGGGCGCCGCCGTGCCGGTCAACTACGCGACAGCGTGGGCGGCGCTGCTGGGTTACGGCTCACTGCGCGCCGGTGAGCAGGTGCTGGTGCACGCTGCGGCCGGCGGGGTCGGCATCGCCGCAATACAGCTGGCCAAGGCGGCCGGCGCCGTCGTGCACGGCACCGCGTCGCCGGGCAAGCATGCTCACCTTGCCGCACTCGGTGTCGACCAGGCCATCGACTATCGCCGCGAGGGCTGGTGGAAAGGCCTGGGGCGCTACGACATGGTGCTCGACGGGCTTGGTGGCACGTCGCTGAAACGGTCGTTCTCTCTGCTGCGCCCCGGTGGCCGGCTTGTCGCATACGGCCTTTCGGCGCTGCAGCAGGGCGAGAAGCGGTCGCTGCTCCGGGCAGCGCCGCAAGCGCTGGCCATGCTGCGTGGCCTCAGCCTGATCTCGCAGATCAGCGACTCCAAGACGGTCGTCGGCATCAACATGCTGCGGCTGTGGGACGACCGCGGGACGCTCGAGCCGTGGATCGGACCGCTGTCGGCGGCGCTGTCCGACGGCACCGCGTCTCCGGTGGTGCACGCGGCGGTGCCGTTCGCCGATGCGCCTGAGGCACACCGGATTCTGGCGGCGCGGGAGAATGTCGGCAAGGTGGTACTGGTCCCGTGAGCCGGCGAACGCCGTAGTTGCCGCCACCGGGCGTGCGACATTCTCGGACGTTAACGGGTGTTGGGTCACGATCAGCCCGGGCACCGTCGAGCCAATGAGTTCGGCGGCGCCGCGGATAACGGGGTGCCACGACGACATTGCACCCACTTATATATCTAACTGGGTGTAAAGTCGTGCAATGTACCCACTTATGGGCACCGCGGTCAAGTACGAGACGCTGTCTTGGGACGTCTCGCCCGCAGCGGCATATGTGAGGGCGGCGCAACAACAGCAGGGCAGCTACAAAGCGGCGATCAGCGCCACCATTGCCGACCTGACCGTCAACCTGCCGTCCGACGTGCTCGCCGACGCCGGCGACGCCAGCCGCGAGGTCACCCGGTTCGACGCCGAGCTCGGCGGCGAGATCGCGCCGTTCTCGTCGGTCCTGTTGCGAACCGAGTCCGCAGCCAGTTCAAACATCGAGAACCTGACGGCATCGGCGCGGGCCATTGCCGAGGCCGAGCTGCCGGGGGCCAAGACAACCGCCAACGCCAAGGTCATCGTCGCCAACACCGCAGCGATGGTCGCCGCGATCAACCTCGCGGACACCATCGACTCTGACGCGATCCTGGCGATGCACACAGCGCTGATGCGCGACGTCGACCCGAAATCCGCCGGACGGTGGCGTGAAGAGCAAGTCTGGATCGGCGGGGGCGCCCACGGTCCGCGCGGCGCCATATTCGTGCCACCGCACCACAGCCGCGTCGTAGCAGCCATCGACGACTTGCTCCGCTTCACGCGGCGCGACGACATTCCGGCGCTAGCGCAAATCGCGGTGGCGCACGCGCAGTTCGAGACGATCCACCCCTTCGCCGACGGCAATGGTCGCACAGGCCGGGCACTGATCCAGGCGATGTTGCGCCGCAAAGGGTTGACGCGAAACGTCACCGTCCCGGTATCGGCTGGGCTACTGACCGACACCAACTCCTACTTCACCGCGCTGACCCCCTACCGCGAGGGCGACCCCGCCCCGATTGTCCGCCGCGTGTCGGAGGCGGCTGTCGCGGCGGTCTTCAACGCTCGTGCGTTGGTCGGTGAATTGCACGCTGTGCGCGCAGAGTGGAACGACAAGATCACCGCACGTAGCGACTCGGCCGTGTGGCGGATCGCCGATCTTCTACTGCGCCGCCCGGTCATCAGCACGGCACTGCTAGCAGAGGAGCTGGACATCGACTCCAAGCACGCCCGCCGATACCTCGAACCCTTGTCGGAGGCAGGCATCATCATCGAGACCAGCTCGGGCCCACGCAGCCGCGTCTGGCGCTCGCCAGCGGTGATCGCCGCGCTCGATGCCTTTGCCGAACGCGCGCGCCGGGGCGGGCTCGGACGATGAAAAGCAATAGATGTCGCCCCTGGGCTGGATAGCTCTCAACAAATGCAGGCGCGTGCCGGCGATGCGGTAAACGTTGGCACCTCGCAGCCATACGTCCGAGGCGGCTTCGCACGGCGATCGAGGCGGCCTTAACGCAAGCCCGTCGCTATGCCGCCGATCAGCGGGTCAGGGCCGTGGCGGTGAGCGACCCGACAAGGTGTACGCGGCCGACGTCATCGGTGGGGTTGGCCGGTCAAGCACGATGGACCGCGATACGACGCTGACCTGCATAAACATTGGTGGGCGCGGACGGTATCGAACCGCCGACCGCTGGTGTGTAAAACCAGAGCTCTACCACTGAGCTACGCGCCCGTGCCGGGCAAAGATACCGTCCGAGGGCACCGGCCCCAAAATGGTCAGGCGCTCAGCGCCGCCAACGCGTCGACCCACAGCCGCTGGTCACGGGCCTCACCGGGTTGCTTCATCTCGGCGAACCGGATGATTCCGGACCGGTCGACGACGAACGTGCCGCGGTTGGCGACGCCGGCGTCGTCGTTGAACACGCCGTAGGCCCGGCTGACGGCCCCGTGCGGCCAGAAATCAGAAAGTACCGGGAACAGGAACCCGCTTTGGGTGGCCCACACCTTGTGGGTGGGCGCCGGGCCCACCGAGATGGCCAGCACCGCGTGATCGTCGTTCTCGTAGTCGGGCAGCTCATCGCGAATTTGGTCGAGCTCGCCTTGGCAAATTCCGGTGAAGGCCAGCGGAAAGAACACCAGCAGCACGTCCTTGACACCGCGAAAGTCGCTCAGGGTGACCGGCTGTCGGTTCTGGTCGTACAGCGTGAAGTCCGGTGCGGCGCTATCGACCGGAAGCATCAGCGACGGGCCGCTCGCGACTTGGGTTGCACCAATCGGCTGGCGCTCCAGTCGCTGAGGTTGACCGAGGACGTCGGCATCAGTCCGGCGGTGGGCGCCGCCTCGGCGATCTCGGCGGGCTGCACGTGACCGGGCTTGCCGGTCTTGGGCGTCAGCACCCACACCACGCCGTCGTCGGCGAGCGAGGCGATCGCATCCATCAGGGTGTCCACCAGATCCCCGTCGTCGTCGCGCCACCACAGCAAGACGACGTCGACGACTTCATCGGTCTCCTCGTCGAGCAACTCGCCACCGCACGCATCCTCCACGTCGGCGCGGATGTCATCGTCGCTGTCCTCGTCCCAACCCCACTCCTGGACAACCTGCCCTGGTTTGATGCCTAGTTTGCGGGCAAAGCTCGGGGCGTCATCCGCGGCCACCACCGTGCGACCTCCTTGTCAGATCTAGCAGCTAGAGCGTCAACGACGCCGTGCGATGCGGTTTATCGTCGCATAGCTCGCAGCGTTGCACATCCGTCGGCTCAACCGAATGCCCGGCACCGCTTCACGGCTTCGGTCTTGGCGTCGTTGAGTTGATTGACCCGCCGATTGAATTGGTCGGTCCCGAAGTGTGAGCGGATCGCGTTCGCGACGTCGCGGGCGGCGTCGTTGTAGGCGTTCAGCGCCTCGCGAAGCTGCTGCGAGAGTGGGCCGTTGCTGTCGGCTTCGACCGCGTCGGCGCTGTGGGTGAGCGCATCTATCGCGGGCTGCTCGACGCTCGAGATGTCGCCGCCCCGGTTGTAGGCGGCGACGAAGTCGTTGACCCGGTCGACGGCTTCTTTACTGCTGACGGCGAATGCTTCGCACGCCTTGACCACTGCCGCGACGGTGATCGACCGCTGGCGTTGCGACTCCCTGATGCTGGAGGTGGCCGCCGACGCCGAGACCGATGCGGAGACCGACGCGCGGTAAGCCGGGGCAATCGCGACGTCGGCGCCCGGTGAGCCATCGACGACGGTGGTGCAGCCGACGACGGCGATCAAAATGGTGGCGATGCAGCCCGCAGCGCGCGCAGCGCTGGGCCAGCCGGGCCAGCCGAGTGATCCGATCCGCACAGGTTACGACGTTACCGGTTGCCTTAGGCGGGCATCGTCATGCGCCGCGATCGCGGCGTTGCGGGCCGGGTGGCCCGGGTGTTACACCCGAGGGGATCCGGTGCGGCACGATAGGAGCAGCCCCCACCGGGGCCGCAGCACCAAGACAGCGGCCCGATCAGCCACAAGCCGGTCAGCCGCCCACCAAGGAGTAGTGCGTTGACCACCGAGTTCGTCCGCCACGATGTGGCGAAAAACCCAACCGGCGCAAACGAACCCGAACGTGTGCGGGTGATCCGTGAGGGCGTCGCGTCCTATCTGCCCGACATCGACCCGGAAGAAACCGGCGAGTGGCTGGAATCCTTCGACCAACTGGTGGAGCGTTCGGGCCCGGCGCGGGCGCGCTACCTGATGTTGCGGCTGCTGGAGCGGGCCGGCGAGCAGCGAGTGGCGATCCCGGCGCTGACGTCCACCGACTACGTGAACACCATTCCGACCGAGTTGGAGCCGTGGTTTCCCGGCGACGAAGACGTCGAGCGTCGCTACCGGGCCTGGATCAGATGGAACGCCGCCATCATGGTGCACCGCGCGCAGCGCCCGGGAGTTGGTGTGGGCGGCCATATTTCGACGTACGCGTCGTCAGCGGCGCTCTACGAAGTCGGCTTCAACCACTTCTTTCGCGGCAAGTCGCACCCCGGCGGCGGCGACCAGGTGTTCATTCAGGGCCACGCCTCCCCCGGAATCTACGCCCGGGCGTTCCTGGAAGGACGGCTCAGTTCCGACCAACTCGACGGTTTCCGGCAGGAGCACAGCCATCCCGGCGGCGGGCTGCCGTCGTATCCGCACCCGCGGCTGATGCCCGACTTCTGGGAGTTCCCGACGGTGTCGATGGGCTTGGGCCCGATGAATGCGATCTATCAGGCCCGGTTCAACCACTATCTGCATGATCGCGGCCTTAAAGACACCTCTGATCAGCACGTGTGGGCGTTTTTGGGCGACGGCGAGATGGACGAGCCGGAGAGCCGGGGCCTCATCCAGGTGGCCGCCAACGAGGGCCTGGACAACCTGACCTTCGTGGTCAACTGCAACCTGCAGCGCCTCGACGGTCCGGTGCGCGGCAACGGCAAGATCATCCAGGAGTTGGAGTCGTTCTTCCGCGGCGCCGGCTGGAACGTCATCAAGGTGGTGTGGGGCCGCGAGTGGGACGCGCTGTTGCACGCCGACCGCGACGGCGCACTGGTGAACCTGATGAACACCACACCCGACGGTGACTACCAGACCTACAAGGCCAACGACGGCGCCTACGTGCGCGATCACTTCTTCGGCCGCGACCCGCGCACCAAGGCGCTCGTCGAGCAGATGACCGACGCGGAAATCTGGAACCTCAAGCGCGGCGGCCACGACTACCGCAAGGTCTACGCCGCCTACCGGGCCGCCGTCGACCACCATGGCCAGCCCACGGTGATCCTGGCCAAGACCATCAAAGGCTATTCGCTGGGCGCCCACTTCCAGGGCCGCAACGCCACCCACCAGATGAAAAAGCTTGCGCTGCAAGACCTCAAGGACTTCCGTGACGCCATCCGGATCCCGATCAGCGACTCCCAGCTCGAGCAGGACCCTTACCTGCCGCCGTACTACCACCCCGGCGCCGAGGCCCCGGAAATCCGCTATCTGCTCGAGCGGCGCCACGCACTGGGCGGCTTTCTGCCCGAGCGGCGCACCAAGACCAAAACGCTGCGGCTGCCGGGCCGCGACATCTACGCACCGCTGAAAAAGGGCTCCGGACACCAGGAAGTCGCCACCACCATGGCGACGGTCCGGACCTTCAAAGAACTCCTTCGCGACAAGGAGATCGGGCCGCGCATCGTCCCGATCATTCCCGACGAGGCCCGCACGTTCGGGATGGACTCGTGGTTCCCGTCGCTGAAGATCTACAACCGCAACGGCCAGCTCTACACCGCCGTCGACGCCGATCTCATGCTGGCCTACAAAGAAAGTGAAATCGGGCAGATCTTGCACGAGGGCATCAACGAAGCCGGATCGGTCGCCTCGTTCACCGCGGCCGGCACGTCGTATTCGACGCACAACGAGCCGATGATCCCGATCTACATCTTCTACTCGATGTTCGGTTTCCAGCGGACCGGGGACGGGCTGTGGGCGGCCGCCGACCAGATGGCGCGCGGCTTTCTGCTCGGCGCCACCGCGGGCCGCACCACGCTGACCGGCGAAGGACTGCAGCACGCCGACGGGCAATCGCAGCTGCTGGCGGCAACCAACCCTGCGGCGCGCTGCTATGACCCGGCGTTCGCCTTCGAGATCGCCCACATCATCGAAGCCGGGCTGGCCCGCATGTTCGGCGAGAACGCCGAAAACATCTTTTACTACCTCACCATCTACAACGAGCCGTACGTCCAGCCGCCGGAGCCGGCGAACTTTGATCCCGACGGGGTGCTGCGGGGCATCTACCGCTATCGTCGGGCCTCCGAACGCCGCACCAACGCCGCCAACATTCTGGCCTCCGGGGTTTCGATGCCCGCCGCGCTGCGGGCCGCCGAGATGCTGGCCGCCGAATGGGACGTCGCCGCCGACGTGTGGTCGGTGACCAGCTGGAGCGAGCTCAACCGCGACGGCGTCGCGATCCAGAAACAGCGACTGCGGCATCCGGACCAGCCCACGATCGAGCCGTATGTGACGCAGGCGCTGTCCACGGCGACGGGCCCGTTCGTCGCCGTCTCGGACTGGATGCGCGCGGTGCCCGAGCAGATCCGGCCGTGGGTGCCCGGCAGCTACGTCACGCTGGGCACCGACGGGTTCGGCTTCTCCGACACTCGACCGGCCGCGCGTCGCTACTTCAACACCGACGCGGAATCGCAGGTCGTCGCGGTGCTCGAAGCACTGGCCCGCGACGGCGAGATCGACCCGTCAGTGCCGGTGGCGGCCGCGCGGCAGTACCGCATCGACGATGTGCAAGCCGCGCCCGCGCAGACCTCCGACCCCGGCCCCGGGGCCTGACACTGTTCGGCTCGCCAACGCCTCGCCCGCGCGATTAGCGAAACCATCCAGAACATCAGGGTAGTTTTTAGGGATGGTCGACAAGCAGTTCCCGACGCCCCGACCGACGCTGGATCTGCTGGACAGCGTCCCGGAGTCGCTCTTGCGACGGTTGAAGCAATACTCCGGGCGGTTTTCCACCGAGGCAGTCAACGCGATGCAGCACCGGCTGCCGTTCTTCGCCGAGCTGGAAGCCTCCCAGCGGGCCAGTTGGGCGCTGGTGGTGCAGACCGCCGTCGCGAACTTCGTCGAGTGGATGACCGACCCGAGCAGCAACGTCAACTACACCGCCCGCGCGTTCGAAGTGATGCCCCAGGACCTGACCCAACGGATGCCGTTGCGCAACTCGGTCGAGATGATCCGGGTCACGCTGGAAATCTTCGAGGAATTCGCGCCGATGCTGGTGCGGTCCGATGAGCAATTGACCGCGCTGACGGTCGGGATCCTCAAGTACAGCCGTGACTTGGCCTTCAGTGCCGCAACGGCCTACGCCGACGCCGCCGAGGCGCGCGGAACCTGGGACAGCCGGATGGAAGCCACCGTCGTGGATGCGGTGGTGCGCGGGGATACCGGCCCTGAGCTGTTGTCCCGCGCCGCCGCGCTGAATTGGGACACCAACGCTCCGGCGACCGTGGTCGTGGGTACGCCGCCACCGGGACGGGAACACCAGGCCAGCCAGGATGTCCGGGATATCGCCGCGCGCCATGGCCGTGCCGCGCTCACCGATGTGCACGGCACCTACCTGGTCGCGATCGTATCCGGGCAGCTGACACAGACCGAGAAGGTCTACAGCGCACTGCTGGACGCCTTCTCCGACGGCCCGGTGGTAATCGGCCCGACAGCGCCGATGCTGACGGCGGCCTACCACAGCGCCAGCGAGGCCATTTCCGGGATGAACGCGGTCGCCGGCTGGCGCGGCGCACCCAGGCCCGTGCTGGCGCGCGAACTGCTGCCCGAGCGGGCGCTGATGGCCGACGCGGCGGCCATCGCGGCGTTGCACACCGACGTGATGCGACCGCTCGCCGACGCGGGCCCGACTCTCACCGAGACTCTGGACGCCTATCTGGACTGCGGCGGAGCCATCGAAGCCTGTGCCCGCAAATTGTTCGTTCATCCAAACACCGTGCGCTATCGGCTGCGGCGGATCGCCGACTTCACCGGTCGCGATCCGACCGTGCCGCGCGACGCTTATGTGCTTCGGGTCGCCGCGACTGTCGGCCATCTCGCTTACCAGGCCCAGCAGTCCAGCGCTGCGGGCAACATCGTGACGCCCGTCACGCGTGCGATCAAAAAGGACCTGATCGCGCCGTCAAGAGCCGCCGAGGCCGGTTAGTAGATCGCGGCGCGATATCGAACAGGTCGCATCACGTGCCTGTTTTGTAGGTTCTCCACAAAAACATAAGACAAGGTTCATGATCTGTTACACGGTGCAAAGTCGTCTTCACAGTGTTCCCTTAATAACGTGATCGCGTTGCTGGCGCCCGGACAAGGGTCGCAGACCGAGGGGATGCTGTCGCCGTGGCTGGAATCGCCCGGCGCCGCAGACCGCCTGGCGTCGTGGTCGGCAGCCAGCGGGCTGGATCTCGCGCGGCTGGGCACTACCGCCTCGACCGAGGAAATCACCAATACCGCGATCGCCCAGCCGTTGATCGTCGCCGCCACGCTGCTCGCCTATCAGGAGTTGACGACACGTGGTCTGCTCGCCGGCGCAGAACGTGTCGTTGCCGGCCATTCGGTCGGTGAGATCGCCGCCTACGCGATCGCCGGGGTGCTCTCCGCCGACGACGCCGTCGCCCTGGCCGCCACCCGCGGCGCCGAGATGGCCAAAGCCTGCGCCAACGAACCGACCGGCATGTCGGCGGTGCTCGGCGGCGACGAGACCGAGGTGCTCGCCCGGCTCGAACAACTCGACCTGGTCGCCGCCAACCGCAACGCCGCCGGTCAAATCGTGGCTGCCGGCCGGCTGGACGCGCTGGACAAGCTCGCCGAAGACCCGCCGGCGAAGGCCCGCGTTCGCGCGTTGGGTGTGGCCGGCGCCTTCCACACCGAGTTCATGGCTTCGGCTCTCGACGGCTATGCCACGGCGGCTCAGCTCGTCGCGACCGCCGAGCCGACCGCCATTCTGCTGTCCAACCGCGACGGCCAGCCGGTGACCTCGGCCGCCGATGCGATGGAGAAGCTTGTCGCACAGCTGACCCGGCCGGTGCGCTGGGACCTGTGCTCCGAGACGCTGCGTCAGCGCAGCGTGACGGCGATTGTCGAGTTCCCACCGGCGGGGGCGCTGTCCGGCATCGCCAAACGCGAACTTCGTGGGACACCCACGCACGCCGTCAAGACCCCCGCAGACCTGGACGGTTTGAGAGAGCTCTAACCCCTGAAAAAGTTGGCCACCAAGCCATCTCACCAAACCGGTTCGTTGTTACAACCGCACAGAGTACGTCCATCAGCAGTACACAACACATTACGAAGGGAAACACAACGTGTCCGTCAGCCAGGAAGAAATCATCGCCGGTATCGCCGAGATCATCGAAGAGGTCACCGGTATCGAGCCCTCGGAGATCACCCCGGAGAAGTCGTTCGTCGACGACCTGGACATCGACTCGCTGTCGATGGTGGAGATCGCCGTACAGACCGAAGACAAGTACGGCGTCAAGATCCCCGACGAGGACCTCGCCGGTCTGCGCACCGTCGGTGACGTGGTCAACTACATCCAGAAGCTCGAAGAAGAGAACCCCGAGGCTGCTCAAGCGTTGCGCGCCAAGTTCGAGGCGGACAGCACCGAGGCGGTCGACCAAAAGTGACCAAACCTTCCACTGCTAACGGCGGTTACCCCAGTGTTGTGGTAACCGCCGTCGAGGCGACGACTTCGCTCGCGCCGAACATCGACGGCACGTGGAAGGGTTTGTTGGCCGGGGAATCCGGCATCCGCGTGCTCGAGGACGAGTTCGTCACGAAGTGGGATCTGCCGGTCAGGATCGGCGGGCACCTCAAAGAGGCCGTCGACGACCACATGGGCCGGCTGGACCTGCGACGCATGTCGTATGTCCAGCGGTTGGCCAAGCACCTCAGCGGGCAGCTGTGGGAGTCTGCCGGCAGCCCCGAGGTCGACCCGGATCGGTTCGCGGTCGTGATCGGCACCGGTCTGGGTGGCGCCGAAAAGATCGTCGAGACCTATGACCTGATGAACGAGGGCGGGCCCCGCAAGGTGTCCCCGCTCGCCGTGCAGATGATCATGCCCAACGGCGCTGCGGCCGTCGTCGGTCTGCAGCTCGGCGCCCGCGCCGGGGTGCTCACGCCGGTGTCGGCCTGTTCGTCGGGCTCGGAGGCCATTGCGCACGCGTGGCGGCAGATAGTCATGGGCGACGCGGACTTTGCGGTCTGCGGCGGAGTCGAGGGCAACATCGAGGCGCTGCCGATTGCGGCGTTCTCGATGATGCGCGCCATGTCGACTCGCAACGACAATCCCGAGGGAGCGTCCCGTCCGTTCGACAAGAACCGCGACGGCTTCGTGTTCGGCGAGGCCGGCGCGATGATGATCATCGAAACCGAAGAGCACGCCAAGGCCCGGGGCGCCAAGCCCTTGGCCCGATTGATGGGTGCCGGCATCACGTCGGACGCGTTCCACATGGTGGCGCCGGCCGCCGACGGCATCCGCGCCGGACGCGCGATGACCCGCTCGCTGGAGTTGGCCGGGTTGTCCCCCAAGGACGTCGACCACATCAACGCGCATGCCACTGCCACGCCGATCGGCGACACCGCCGAGGCCAACGCGATCCGGGCAGCCGGATGCGACCAGGCCGCGGTCTACGCGCCCAAGGGCGCGCTGGGTCACTCCATCGGCTCGGTCGGCGCTCTGGAGTCGATCTTGACGGTGCTCGCGCTGCGCGACGGCGTGATTCCTCCGACGCTCAATTACGAAACACCTGACCCCGAGATCAACCTCGACGTCGTTGCGGGCGAGCCACGTTACGGCGACTACCGGTACGCCATCAACAACTCGTTCGGTTTCGGCGGACACAACGTCGCATTGGCCTTCGGACGGTACTGAGCACAGACACACCCGACAGGAAAGGAACGTTCGCGCTCCCATGACAACATCGCCGACATTGGTTACCGGAAACGGTTTTCCGAATGTGGTCGTCACTGGGTTCGCCATGACGACTGCACTGGCATCTGACGCCGAGACCACCTGGAAAATGCTGCTGGACGGTCAAAGCGGGATTCGCACGCTCAATGACCCGTTCGTGGAGCAGTTCGACCTGCCGGTCCGCATCGGCGGGCACTTGGTCGAGGAATTCGACAGCCAACTGACCCGGATCGAAAACCGCCGGTTGGGCTATTTGCAGAGGATGGCCACCGTGCTCAACCGGCGGGTGTGGGAGCACGCTGGTTCGCCCGAGGTGGACACCAACCGATTGATGGTGTCCATCGGCACCGGGATGGGTTCCAGCGAGGAGTTGATTTTCGGCTACGACAAGATGCGCGAGCACGGCATGCGGGGCGTCAACCCGTTGGGCGTTCAGATGTACATGCCCAACGGCGCATCCGCGGCGGTGGGTCTGGAACGCCACGCCAAGGCCGGCGTGATGACCCCGGTGTCGGCCTGTGCGTCCGGATCGGAGGCCATCGCCCGGGCCTGGCAACAGATCGTGCTCGGTGAGGCCGACGTTGCGATCTGCGGCGGCGTCGAGACCAAAATCGAGGCGGTGCCGATCGCGTCGTTCGCCGCGATGCGCATCGTGTTGTCGAAGAACAACGACGACCCGGCCGGGGCCTGCCGGCCGTTCGACAAGGACCGCAACGGTTTCGTGTTCGGCGAAGGCGGCGCACTCCTGGTCATCGAAACCGAGGAACACGCGAAATCTCGGGGCGCCAACATCTTGGCCCGGCTGATGGGGGCCAGCGTCACCTCCGACGGCTTCCACATGGTCGCTCCCGACCCGAACGGCGAACGCGCCGGGCATGCGATCACGCGGGCGATCCAGCTGGCCGGCCTCACGCCGGCCGATATCGATCACATCAACGCCCACGCCACCGGCACCTCGGTCGGCGACCTGGCTGAGGGCAAGGCCATCAACAGGGCTCTCGGTGCACACGGCGGAAACGCCGCGGTCTTCGCACCCAAGGGCGCGCTCGGCCACTCCGTCGGCGCGGTCGGCGCGGTGGAGTCCATCCTGACCGTGCAGGCCCTGCGCGACCAGGTCATCCCGCCCACGCTGAACCTGGTGAACCTGGACCCGGAGATCGACCTCGACGTGGTGGCGGGAGAGCCGCGGCCGGGAAACTACCAATACGCGATCAACAACTCGTTCGGTTTCGGTGGACACAACGTGGCCATTGCTTTCGGCCGCTACTGACCGACCACACAGAGGAGAGCTGCGATGACGACATTGGCCCCTGAGGCAATCGATGAGTCGCTCGACCCGCGCGACCCGCTGTTGCGACTGAGCAATTTCTTCGACAACGGCAGCATCGAGTTGCTGCACGACCGTGACCGCTCCGGCGTGCTCGCTGCGAGCGGAACCGTCAATGGCTTGCGCACCATTGCCTTTGCCACCGACGGCACCGTGATGGGTGGCGCCATGGGGCTCGAGGGCTGCAAGCACATCGTCCACGCCTACGACACCGCCATCGAGGAACAAAGCCCGATTGTGGGTATCTGGCACTCCGGCGGCGCGCGACTGGCCGAGGGCGTCAAGGCTCTGCACGCGGTCGGGTTGGTGTTCGAGGCGATGATCCGGGCGTCGGGCTACGTTCCGCAGATCTCCGTCGTGGTCGGTTTTGCTGCCGGCGGCGCCGCCTACGGGCCGGCGCTGACCGACGTTGTCATCATGGCGCCGGAAGGCCGGGTGTTCGTCACCGGTCCCGACGTCGTCCGCAGCGTCACCGGCGAAGACGTCGACATGGCGTCGCTGGGCGGCCCGGACACCCACCACAAGAAATCCGGCGTGTGCCACATCGTCGCCGACAACGAGGACGACGCCTATGAGCGCGGTCGTCGGTTGGTCGGATTGTTCTGCCAGCAAGGGCATTTCGACCGCAGCAAGGCCGAGGCGCACGAGACCGACCTGCACGCGCTGCTGCCCGAGTCGCCGCGACGCGCCTACGATGTACACCCGCTGGTCACCGCGCTGCTTGACGACGATGCGCCCTTTGATGAGTTCCAAGCCAAGTGGGCGCCGTCGATGGTGGTCGGTCTGGGCCGATTGTCCGGACGCTCGGTGGGAGTCCTGGCCAACAACCCGTTGCGGCTGGGCGGCTGCCTGAACTCCGAAAGCGCCGAGAAGGCAGCGCGTTTCGTGCGGCTGTGCGACGCGTTCGGCATCCCGCTGATCGTGATCGTCGACGTGCCCGGCTACCTGCCCGGTGTGGATCAGGAATGGGGTGGCGTGGTGCGCCGCGGGGCCAAGCTGCTGCACGCGTTCGGTGAGGCCACCGTTCCGCGCGTCACCCTGGTCACCCGAAAGATTTACGGCGGGGCCTACATTGCGATGAACTCACGTTCGCTGGGCGCGACCAAGGTATTGGCCTGGCCGGACGCCGAGGTCGCGGTGATGGGCGCCAAGGCGGCCGTCGGCATTCTGCACAAGAAGAAGCTGGCCGCCGCGCCCGACCACGAGCGTGACGGGCTGCACGAGGAGCTGGCCGCCGAGCACGAGCGGCTCGCCGGCGGGGTCGACAACGCCATCGAGATCGGCGTTGTCGATGAGAAGATCGACCCCGCCCACACCCGCGGCAAGATCACCCAGGCGCTGGCCGAGGCGCCGGCCCGGCGCGGGCGGCACAAGAACATCCCGCTGTAGGTCGCATACCACTGGCGTGGTGACCACTTTTGCGCGAGCGTAACGCCACTGCGAATAACGGCGCCGAAACCAGCAGCAGCGTTACGCTCGCGTGCGTTCAGCGCGAGCGGAGCTGACGCTAATCTGTTCCCCCCAGAAACTCCTCAGCGACGTCGACAACCCGATCCCGATCGGCCGCCACCAAGCCGATCCGGGTGCGGCGGTCCACGATGTCGTCGACGGTCAGCGCGCCTTCGTGGGTGACGGCGTACTCGAATTCCGCTCTTGTCACGTCTATTCCGTCGGCCACCGACTCAGCGGGTCGCTCGCACGTTGCCTTGGCGATGACGTTGGCCGCCTCGGCCCCGTAACGCAAGACCAGGGATTGCGGCAGCCCGGCCATCGGGGCCACCGTCGTTCCCGGATTCGCCGGCGCGCCGACGAGCGGCAGGTTTCTGGTCTGGCACGCACCGGCGTCGAGTCCTCGCAATTCGATGGCGCGGTCGAGCACATCTTCGGCCATATGCCGGTATTCGGTGAGCTTGCCGCCGATGACGCTGATCACGCCAGACTCCGACTCGACAACGGCGTGGTCGCGCGAAACGTCGGCGGTGCGGCCTGCTCCGGTGTCGATCAGTGGCCGCAGCCCGGCGTATGCGCCGATTACGTGCGCGGTCTCCAGCGATACGTCCAGTGCGGTGTTCACCACGTCGAGCAGGAACCTGATCTCCGACGAAGTCGGTTGCGGCACATCGGGGATCGGCCCGGGCGCCGCCTCGTCGGTCAGTCCCAGGTAGACCCGGCCCAGCTGCTCGGGCATGGCAAATACGAAGCGGTTCAGCTCGCCGGGGATGGGAATAGTCAGCGCCGCAACAGGATTACCGAGCAATGCGGCGTCGAAGACGAGGTGGGTACCGCGGCTGGGGCGAAGCTTCACCGACGGGTCGATCTCCCCGGCCCACACCCCGGTGGCGTTGATGACGGCGCGTGCGGTGATGTCGAAGGATTCGCCGCTGCGCTGGTCGGTCAACCGCAGCGAGTTACCGGTGGCCTGCGATGCGGCGATATAGGTCAAGATCCGGGCACCCCGCTGGGCCGCTGTGCGCGCGACGGCGGTGACCAGCCGGGCGTCGTCGATCAGTTGCCCGTCATAGGCCAGCAGGCCACCGTCGAGGCCGTCGCGCCGAACGGCCGGCGCCATGTCCAGGGTGCGATGCGCTGAAATACGTCGCGAAACCGGCAAAACCGATCCGGGTGTGCCCGCCGTCTTGCGCAGCACGTCGCCGGCGAGGAAACCAGCTCGCACCACGGCTCGCTCCATCCGGCCCATCGACGGCAGCAGCGGCACCAACTGCGGCAAGGCGCGGACCAGATGAGGTGCGTTGCGTGTCATCAGGATCCCGCGTTCGACGGCGCTGCGCCGGGCGATCCCGACATTGCCGGTCGCCAGGTAGCGCAGCCCGCCGTGGACCAGCTTGGAGCTCCACCGGCTGGTGCCGAACGCTAGGTCGTGCTTCTCCACCAGCGTCACGCGCAGACCCCGGGAGGCCGCGTCCAGTGCGATGCCGACACCGGTGATGCCGCCGCCGATCACCACGATGTCGACCGGCGCGCCGTCGGCCAGCTCGGCAAGCTCGGCGGTGCGGCGGGCGGCGTTCAGGGCGGTCGACGTCACGACAGGTATCCGTTCAGCGAGTAGGCGAGTTCGACGGCCAGCGCGTCGGCGTCCAGAATCGGCCGCACGATCTGGGCCGACTGGATGGTCGACTGGGTGATCAACAGGACCATCGCGGCCAATTGACGGGGATCTCCCGCCCGCACACTGCCGTCGTACTGAGCCCCCCGCAGGTCCTTGGCCAGTGCCTCGATCAGCATCTGCTGGCTGCGGCCGAGCCGCTGGGCGATGTAGACCAGCGCCAACTCCGAGCGCAGCACCGCCATCACCAGTTCGTCGCCGCGCAGCCGCTCGGCCACCGCGACCACCCGATCGACCAACGCCGCCCGACCTCTGCCACGAACTGGCGCCTCGGCCACCGCCTCGGTGATGTGGCTGGTCAACAACGCGGCCAGCACCGAGCGGGTGTCCGGCCAACGGCGATACACGGTCGGTCGGCTCACGCCGGCGCGGCGCGCAATCTCGGCCAGCGTCACGCGCTCGACACCGAAATCGACGACGCAGCTCGCGGCGGCCGCGAGGATACGGTCCTGCACAGGAGCGTTACTGATTGACAGCATATGTAATACTGTAACGCATGTCTGCCGACCTGCTCCCCCCGATGAAGTGGAACGCCTGGGGCGATCCCGATCACGCCAAACCCCTGTCCGAGGGCGTCCGTTCGCTGTTGTCCCAGGCGCTGGGCATCACCTCGTCACCCGCGGCGGAATTCGATGCCGACCAGGTGACGCTGCGTCTGTCGCAGTTGGCGGCGAGCCACCGTGAGGCGCTGGCCGCCATTGTCGGCCCAGGCCACTGCCGCGTCGGCGATCGAGACCGGCTGCTGCATGCCGGCGGTAAGTCCACGCTGGATCTGTTGCGGCGCAAGGATTCCGGCGTGCAGGATGCGCCGGACGCGGTGCTGCTGCCGGGCTGTGACGACGAAGTCGCCGAGATCCTGCGGTACTGCTCGCGGCACGGCGTCGCCGTCGTCCCGTTCGGCGGCGGCACCAGCGTGGTCGGCGGAGTCGACCCGCTTCGCGGTGCCTTCGACGCGGTCGTGTCCCTGGACCTGCGGCGCTTCGACCAGCTGTTGGAGTTCGACGAGGTGTCCGGTGAGGCGGAATTCGGGGCGGGGGTGACCGGACCGCGGGCCGAACAACTGCTGGGCGAGCACGGCTTCTCGCTCGGACATTTCCCGCAGAGCTTCGAATTCGCCAGTCTCGGCGGCTATGCCGCAACCCGGTCGTCGGGCCAGGACTCGGCGGGCTACGGCCGATTCGACGACATGATCCGCGGACTGCGCGCGATCACCCCCGTCGGCGTGCTCGACCTCGGCCGCGCGCCGCAATCGGCGGCAGGCCCGGATCTGCGCGAGCTCATCATCGGCTCCGAGGGCGTGTTCGGCATCATTACCCGGGTCCGGGTCCGGGTGCATCCCGCCCCGCAGACCACCCGGTACGAGGCCTGGTCGTTTCCCGACTTCGCCACCGGCACAGCGGCATTGCGCGCCGTCACCCAGACCGGCACCGGGCCGACCGTGATCCGACTCTCCGACGAAGCGGAGACTGGCGTCAACCTGGCCACCACCGAGTCGATCGGCGAAAATCACATCGGCGGAAACCCCAGCAGCGGCGGCTGCCTGGCCCTCACCACTTTCGAGGGGACCGCGGCCCACACCGAGAGCAGGCATGCCGAAACCCACGCCGTGATGGCGGCTCACGGCGGTACCTCGCTGGGTGAAGCACCCGCGCGGGCCTGGGAGCGGGGCCGGTTCGGCGCGCCCTACCTGCGCGACGCACTGCTGGCCGAGGGCGCTCTCTGCGAAACCCTGGAGACGGCCACCGATTGGTCGAACGTCCCCGCGCTCAAAGCCGCCGTCACCGAGGCGCTGACCGGCGCGCTGGCCGAATCGGGTACGCCGGCGCTGGTGCTGTGCCACATTTCGCATGTGTATCCCACCGGCGCTTCGCTGTACTTCACCGTCGTGGCCGGGCAACGCGGTAACCCGATCGAGCAGTGGCGCGCGGCGAAGACCGCTGCGAGCAATGCGATCGTGTCCTGCGGCGCGACGATCACCCATCACCACGCCGTCGGCGCCGATCACCGGCCCTGGATGCGCGACGAGGTCGGCGACCTGGGTGTGCAGGTATTGCGGGCGGTCAAGTCGACGCTGGACCCGGCGGGAATTCTCAACCCCGGCAAGCTGATCCCGTGACCACGCGGCGCCAGATTGGCCGCGTCACGGTGCTGACCAATCCGGCATCAGGACACGGAAACGCGCCGCACGCCGCCGAAAAGGCGATCACGAGGTTGCAAAACCGTGGCATCGACGTCGTGGCGATCGTCGGCCGCGACGCCGGACACGCGCGCCGCTTGCTGCACGACGCTGTCGACGACGGCACCGACGCGCTGGTCGTGGTCGGCGGCGACGGTGTGATCGCCGACGCGCTGCAAGCCCTCGCCGAAACGGACATCCCGCTGGGCATCGTCCCAGCCGGCACCGGCAATGACCATGCCCGCGAATTTGGTTTGCCGACAAAAGATCCCGTCGCTGCCGCCGACATCATCGCCGACGGCTGGACGCAGACCATCGACCTGGGCCGGATTCGCGACCGCGGTGGCGCCACCACATGGTTCGGCACCGTCGCCGCCGCGGGGTTCGATTCGCTGGTCACCGATCGGGCCAACCGGATGCGTTGGCCGCGCGGCCGGATGCGTTACAACCTGGCCATGCTTGCCGAACTCTCCCAGTTGAGGCTGTTGCCCTTCCGGTTGGTGCTCGACGGCCGCGACGAGATCGTCGCCGACCTGACGCTCGCGGCGTTCGGCAACACCCGCAGCTACGGCGGCGGAATGCTGGTGTGCCCCAACGCCGATCCCACCGACGGCCAACTCGACATCACCATGGTGCACTCGGCGTCGCGGACCCGGCTGATCCGCCTCTTCCCCACCGTCTACAAGGGCACCCATGTCAATCTCGACGAGGTGACCACCGCACGAGTCAGCTCGGTCAATGTGGAGTCACCGGGGATCAACGCCTACGCCGACGGCGATTTCGCCTGTGCGCTACCCGCTCAGATCTCCGCGGTGCCAGCCGCACTGCACGTCCTGCGGCGGCCGATTAACCAACCCCGCGGTTGAGCCAGGACACCTCGGCGCCCTCGCCACCGTCACGGTAAGCCTCCAGCGCCTCGTCCCACGCCGTACCCAGTGCCGAATCCAGTTCGGCGGCCAGCGCGTCGGCGCCGGCTGCCATCATCGAGCGCAACCGCATCTCGCCGATCATCACGTCGCCGTTGGCGCTCATCGGTCCATTCCACAGGCCCAACTGCGGAGTGTGGCAGTACCGGTGCCCGTCGACGCCGGCGCTGGGGTCCTCGGTCACCTCGAACCGCAGCACCGACCAGGAGCGCAGGGCATCGGCCAGCCGGGCGCCGGTGCCCACCGGACCGACCCAGTTGGTGACAGCACGCAATTGCCCGGGCATCGCCGGTTGCGGGGTCCACTTGAGGTTGGCCTTGGACGCCAGAGTCGACGACAACGCCCACTCGACATGCGGGCATACCGCGGCGGGCGAGGCATGGATGTAGACCACACCTGTCGTCACATCGGCGAACTGGTTCGACGCGCGCATCTGATGCTCCTTCGGCTCCACGAGGGACGTCTTCCCCAACGACCTGGTAGATCCGACAAGCAGCAGACGATGTAACGATTTGTGTGCCTTGCGTGTCTATTGTGCCTTGTGAGGCCAATGTTGCGCTAGTCCGAGTTGAATTCCCTCAGGACACTGTCAGAAAGGGCCGGCCAGCGCGGCAGCGCCCAGTCACCGAAATCCCGGTCGGTGAGCACTACCAAGGCGAGTTTCGCGACCGGATCCGCCCAGATCATGGTGCCTGACTGGCCGAAATGGCCGAAGCTGCCCGGCGAGTTGTGCGTCCCCGTCCAGTGCGGCGTCTTCGAGTCCCGGATCTCGAAGCCCAATCCCCAATCGTTGGGTCGCTGCACCCCATAGCCAGGCAGGACGCCGGCGAGACCGGGAAATTGCACGCTGATCGCCTCGGCGTGCATGTCAGGTGACACCGTCGCCGGAGCAAGCAGATCCGCGGCGAACGCGGCCAGGTCTGCGACGGTTGAGGTCGCCCCGTAACCGGCGACCTGCGCCCCGCCGTCGAGGCGAGTGGCGGCCATGCCCAACGGTTCCAGCACGGCTTCGGCGAGGTACCGGCTGAACTCGATGCCGGATGCCTCTTGCACCGTCTCGGCCAAGACCGCGAAGCCGTAGTTCGAATACACCCGGCGAGTGCCGGGCCTGGCGAGCGTCTTGCCGTCGAGCATCGCCAAACCCGAGGCGTGTGACAACAGGTGGCGCACCGTCGATCCGGGCGGTCCGGCCGGGGTGTCGAGTTCCACGGCGCCCTCTTCGACGGCGACCTGTGCGGCTCGCGCCACCAGAGGCTTGGTCACCGACGCCAGCACAAACTGACGTCCCGTGTCGCCGTGGGTGGCCAGCACGCCGTCGCGCCCGACCACTGCGGCAGCCGCATTGGGCACCGGCCAGTCGTCGAGTACGTGCAGTGCAGCCATCGCGCAGGACTCTACCCACCAAGCGCTAGGTTGAAGCCCATGAGCCAGACAGTGCGCGGCGTGATTTCACGGAAAAAGGGCGACCCCGTCGAGCTGGTCGACATCGTCATCCCCGATCCAGGCCCGGGCGAGGTCGTCGTCGACATCACCGCGTGCGGGGTGTGCCACACCGACCTGACCTACCGCGACGGCGGCATCAACGACGAATTCCCCTTTTTACTCGGCCACGAGGCCGCGGGCACCGTCGAAGCGGTCGGCGACGACGTAACCACGGTCGCGCCAGGCGATTTCGTGGTGCTGAATTGGCGCGCAGTCTGCGGCCAGTGCCGGGCCTGCAAGCGCGGACGCCCGCAGCTGTGCTTCGACACCTTCAACGCCGCGCAGAAGATGACCCTCACCGACGGCACCGAACTCACCCCCGCGCTGGGCATCGGCGCCTTCGCCGACAAGACGCTGGTGCACCAGGGCCAGGCCACCTTGGTCAACCCTGACGCCGACCCAGCCGTCGCCGGCCTGCTGGGCTGCGGGGTGATGGCCGGTCTCGGCGCGGCGATCAACACCGGCGCGGTCACCCGCGACGACACCGTCGCGGTGATCGGCTGCGGCGGGGTCGGCGACGCGGCGATCGCCGGTGCAGCCCTGGTCGGAGCTCGCCGGATCATCGCGATCGACACCGACAACACCAAGCTCCAGTGGGCCCGCGGATTCGGCGCCACCCACACCGTCAACGCCCGCGAGTTCGATGTCGTCGAGACCGTCCGAGACCTCACCGACGGCTTCGGCGCCGACGTGGTGATCGACGCCGTCGGCCGGCCAGAAACCTGGAAGCAGGCTTTCTACGCCCGCGACCTCGCCGGAACCGTTGTGCTGGTGGGCGTTCCGACACCCGACATGCAACTCGACATGCCGCTGATCGACTTCTTCAGCCACGGCGGGGCGCTGAAGTCGTCCTGGTACGGCGACTGCCTGCCCGAGCGCGACTTCCCCACCCTGATCGACTTGTACCTGCAGGGCAGGTTGCCGTTGGAGAAGTTCGTCTCCGAACGCATCGACCTGGGCGACGTCGAGGAGGCGTTCCACAAGATGCACGGCGGCCAGGTGCTGCGCTCGGTGGTGATCCTCTAAATGGCCGCCATCGAACGCATCGTCACCCACGGCACCTTCGAACTCGACGGCGGCAGCTGGGCCGTCGACAACAACATCTGGGTGGTCGGCGACGACACCGATGTCGTGGTGTTCGACGCCGCCCACACCGCGGCCCCGATCATCGACGCCGTCAACGGGCGCAACGTGGTCGCGGTGGTCTGCACGCACGGCCACAATGACCACGTGACCGTCGCCCCCGAACTCGGCGACACGCTCGACGCACCGGTGCTGCTGCACGCGGGCGACGACATGTTGTGGCGCATGACTCACCCCGACAAGAACTTCCGCGCGGTCTCCGACGACCAGAAGATCACCGTCGCCGGACTCGAACTGCACGCGCTGCACACTCCGGGGCACTCCCCTGGATCGGTGTGCTGGTACGCCCCCGAGTTGAGCGCGGTATTCAGCGGCGACACCCTGTTCTCCGGCGGACCGGGGGCCACCGGTCGGTCGTTCTCGGACTTTCCGACGATTCTGCAATCGATTTCGGGCCGGCTCGGCAGCCTGCCCGCCGACACCGTGGTCTACACCGGTCACGGCGACACCACCCGCATCGGCGACGAACTGGTCCATTACGACGAATGGGTCACCCGCGGCCACTGACCGCCGTCGAGCGCTCCGCGTTCGACGACCTGAAACTGGGTGACTCCCCGATCAGGATGCCGACAATCTCGCCGGCGCGGCTCCCAACGCCGCACCCACCGCAGCGGTCAGATGAGGCCGTGGCGCGGTAACCACGAGTGCGCCCGACTGCTCCGAGAGCGTCCTGGTCACGAACGGGATGCCGGCACCACCACCTACCGACGCGACCGCAGCCAGGTCCTTGCGCCGAAGACCGTTGCGCTGCAGCACATCATGGAAGAAGCCGATGAAGCTGTCGAATGGCTGCCGGATCGCGTCCTCGAGGTCACCACGGGTCAGCCGGATCTCGCCGCGATAGCCGGGCACATTGGCAGTCAACGCGGTCGCATTCGCCGACGACAGTCGCTCCTTGGCGCAGCGGCACGCGGTCCGCAGCTGCTTGAGCGAACCGATCGCCGACGTGGCCGACGTGTCGAACGAGCCCCCAGTCGAAAGGTCGTTGATGACGTGCGTCAGCAGCGCCTGGTCGATCCGGCTACCGGAGAACTCCGGGTGCCGGACGGATTGCGCGACGGCCCGATATCCGTCCGCCGCGTCGAGGAGGCTCAGGGTGGCTCCGGAACCACCGAAGTCGCACACCGCGACGATCCCGCTGCCCGGCAGACCGGGGTTGGCCTGCAATGCGGACAGCGCCGCCGCCGAGTCCGGCAGCAGAACCAGTCGACCGCCCGACCAGTCCGACACCCGGCTCAACGCCACCCGCAGCGAGTTCACCGCGGCCGGGTCCCAATGCGCGGGATGGGTGACGGCGACCGCCTCGGGCCATGGACCGCCTTCGGTGACGGTGTGCGCCAATGCCCGAAGGGCGTCGGCGACCAGGGTCTCGCTGCGATGGGTGGTGTTGTCTGTGGCCACGATGCCGGCCGGATCACCGACGCGGTCGACGAAGTCGGTGATCACCAACCCGGGCTCGTTGAGCGCGGGGTTCTCCGCCGGCACGCCCACTTCAGGCGGACGTTGCCGATACAGCGTCAGCACCGGCTTACGGGTCACCGCTCGCTCTTCGGTGACCGCGGCCAAGTTGGTGGCCCCCACCGAAAGGCCTACCGCCGACCGTTCGCCGTCAGCCATGTCGTCTCATTGTGCGCATTGGGCGCCAATGTATCGGCTATCGCGGTTAGGCCTGGCAGCTAGCGTCGTTTAGCGAATCGTGCCGACCCCCGCGATCAGCGGCAGGTCCAGCGCCGTGACCCAGCCCGGCGGGAGATCGTTGACGGCAGGGACCGCGTTGAGTGCCCGCAATCCGGTGGCCAGGCAACCGGCCGCGGCTGCGTCTCGACCGGATCCGTCGGTGAACCGGAAGGCGGTCTCCTGCGAGATGCTGGGCGTGCCTTCGATATCGACGCGGTAGACGTCGTCCCTGGTGCCGGCCGGCCAGTCCGGCGCCGCGTCCAGCCCAATCCGGTTGACATGCTCGAGCTGGATCCGGGTCCGGCCCTGGTAGACCCCGTTGATGGTGAAACGGACCGCGGCGACGTGGCCGGCCGGGATGACACCCTTGGCGGTCTTGCGTTCGTCGGGGGTGACCCACTTGTCCCAGGTGGTGGTGATCTCGTCGAGCATGATGCCGGCGGCGTGCGCGATCATCGGGACCGTGCCTCCCCACGCGAAGATCAGCACGTCACGGTTCTCCAGCATCGGCCGGAATTCCGGCTCGCGCCCGATACCCATCTCGACTTCGTAGTCGCCCTCGTAGTTGGTGTAGTCCAGCAGCTCCGAGGCGCGGACCGTGCGAACTTCTGAACACAGGCCCATCAGCGTCATCGGGAACAGGTCGTTGGCGAATCCCGGGTCGATGCCGGTGGTGAAGCAGGACGACTCACCCAACTCGCAGGCCTCGGTGATCGGCGCAATCCACTGCGGTGGGTTGAGATGCATAGTCGGCCACACCCACGGCGTCATCGCCGTCGAGCACACGTCGATGCCGGCCCGCAGGAAGCGCGTCATCAACGCGATGTTGGCGTCGGCGTGCGCGGCGGTCGGACCGTAGTGCACCAGCGCGTCGGGCTGCAGGGCGATCAGCGCATCGATGTCGTCGGTGGCGATGACGCCGATCGGTCCGGCGAGACCGCAGATGTCGCCGACGTCATGGCCGACTTTCTGCGGGTTGCTGACGCCGACGCCGACCAGCTCGAACTCCGGATGTTTGACGATTTCGGCGATCACCATCTTGCCGACGAAACCGGTACCCCACACCACAACACGTTTGGCCATGCGCCACCTTCTCCATCGACATACCCCAGTTCACCCTAGGCTCGGCGGCGGCCGCCCTTCGTCCGAAATCGGAAAGTCGTCCGCTCGGTGAGTCGGCCGCGCAATGTCAGGGTTTGCAGAGTTTCCGACGCTGTCGGCAAATCCGGGTGTCGGCGGGTGTTGCTCGAGGATCGTCATGGCGCGCGCTGCCGGCGGGCGGGTGGCGTAGAACCGGGTCATCGCCGCCGGATCAGGCTTGCCGATGCCCGCGGCGTCAGCCGCACGGGCCCGATTCAGTTGTTCAAGGCCAGGAACGCGGCCACGTCGACCGCCAGGAAGGCGCCCGCCGCCGCGGCGCCGCGCAGCACGTCACGGCGCGCGAGACGCCAGCGTCCCGGCGGTCCGTTTTGTTCGTTGATCGATCTGCTCCTCGCCGCGGAGTTCGTCTCTTGTGACGATCATTGTTCGACATGGGTTCAACTGCGGCACATCGGAACTCGGCATGTGGACAAATAACCCGAAAACCGGCCCACACAGCTGACGCGAGTGACACGATCCCGAGAGACACGATCCAGGGGGTATGACCATGACCAGCAAGTCGATCTTCGTCGCGGCTCTGACCGTGTTCGTGGCCACGGCAGGCCTGGGCGGTACGGCGCAGGCGAACCCGCCCAACAAAGTGACCTACCAGCTGACTGGCAGTGCTCCGTTCGCCGACTACATCTCCTACCAGGTGGACAGCGGCCAGCTGCAACAGGCGCACGTGGCGCTACCGTGGAAGAAGGACTTCACCGTCGTCGACAACAGGGCGTTGGTGATCAGCGCGCAGAGCCCCGGATCGATCAGCTGCACGATCCTGGTCGACGGCAAAGTCGTCAATCAGGCGACTGCGAGCGGCGCCCCGGCCCGCACCGTCTGCTCGACGTAGGTACCAGAGTATTTGCGCAACAGGCGAATTCGTTGAATTAACCCGGAGCGGACCAGTGACATCCGGGCGTGCCGCGCAATGTCGTGATCATTATGGGTGTCGTCGAGCATTGCGATCAACTCCGCACCGTAGCGGCGACGCCAGACCGCGGGATCCCAGCGAAGGACGCGGCGGGCGTCGTGAGGTTCATTGCGCCCAGCCAGGATCGGGCAGGTGCACCGCGATCCCGAGGCGGCGAGCCCGTTGCAAGTGAGTGATCTTTAGTGGTCACGCGACTTGCACCCCGTCTCGGGGTTGTTCGGCAGCCTTGCGGCTGCGTCCCTTCCGCGCTTCACGGCCACCTGCCGGGCGAGGCCCGGTCTTATGGTCGGCTCCACGCTTGACGGCGGCCCCAACTGGGCCGACGACGCTAACGGTGTCCTCGTAGCGTGCGAGGTTGATCGCGGCGTTGTCGTCACGCTGGTGACGTGCGGAGCAACTGTCGCATTGCCATTTTTCGTCCCAGCCGATGTCTTGCACATGCCGGCAGGCGTGGCAGGTTTTCGACGACGGGAACCAGCGGTCGGCGACCACCAGCGTCGACCCGTACCAGCGCGTCTTGTACGACAGGTGCCGGCGCGGTGTGCCCAGGGCGGCATCGGAGAGCCCGCGCCGGCGGGCACGGGCACCCGGAAGGCCCTTTTGCCGCAGCATCCCCGCAGCGTCCAAACCTTCGACAACGATGCGGCCGTGAGTTTTAGCCAAACGCGTTGTCAGACAGTGCAGGTGATGAGTGCGGACGTCGTTGACCCGGCGATGGAGCCGGGAAATCTCGGTGATGCGCTCACGGTAGCGCCGTGAACCTTTCACACAGCGCGATCGGGCACGGCTGGCGTGCCGCAACTGTTTGAGCGCCGCGTCGAGCGGCCGGGGATTCGGCACTTGTTCAAGCACCTCGCCGTGCTCGTCGGCGACCGTGGCCAAGCGCCGGACCCCGACATCGACACCGACTCGTGAACCGGGGTGCGCCACCTTCGGTTGCTGCGGGCGCGCCACCAAGACCCGCACACTGGCGTCTAGACGGGTGCCGTTGCGGCGCACACTGATTGCCAGCACCCGCGCACGGCCTTTCGCGATGAGGCGTTCGATGCGCCGGGTGTTCTCGTGCGTGCGGACCGTGCCGATCACCGGCAGCGTCAGATGCCGCCGGTCGGGTTCGACGCGCATCGCACCGGTGGTGAACGACACGCGGTCGGCGTCGCGTCCTTTCTTCTTGAACCGCGGAAATCCGACGCTTTTACCCGCGCGCTTGCCCGCGCGAGAGGTCTGCCAATTCCAGTAGGCGTCCACCGCTCCGGCGATGCCGTCGGCATAGGCCTCCTTCGAGCATTCCGGCCACCACACCTGCCCGGTCTCGGGGTTGACGCACACCTCGTCCTTGACCGTGTTCCAGCGTTTCCGCAGCACCCGAAGCGGGTAAGTCCCCTGGGGTGGTGGGGTTTGGGGGCTGAGGCGGTCCGGGCTTGATGGGCTCGGGGTGTGTCGTTGCCGGTGTTGGGGTGGGCCATCGCGTAGTGGTCAGTGAGTTACCGATCAAAGTGACTCAAGCAAAGGACACATCACGCGATGACCCAGAACCATTCTGCCTTGCTCGCCCAGCTCGACGCGCTGAAATCCGCTGATGCCGGGGCGGTGTTCGCCGAGCTGATCCGGGCCGGGCTGCAGGCGCTGATCGAGGCCGAGGCCACCGCAGCGATCGGCGCCGGCCGCTATGAGCGCGCCGACGGGCGCACGGTGCACCGCAACGGGCATCGGCCCAAGACGGTGTCGACCACCGCCGGCGACATCGAGGTGCACATCCCCAAGCTGCGCGCCGGGTCGTTCTTCCCGTCGCTGCTGGAGCGGCGCCGCCGCATCGACCGCGCGTTGCACGCGGTGATCATGGAGGCCTACGTGCACGGGGTCTCGACCCGCAGTGTCGATGACCTGGTCGCCGCGATGGGTGTGCAGTCCGGGGTGTCCAAGTCTGAGGTCTCGCGTATCTGCGCCGGGCTGGACGCCGAGATCGACGCGTTTCGCACCCGCAGCCTGGCCCACACGCAGTTTCCGTACGTGTTCTGCGATGCCACCTTCTGCAAGGTGCGCGTCGGAGCGCACGTGGTCTCTCAGGCCCTGGTGGTAGCCACCGGGGTGTCCATCGACGGCACCCGCGAAGTGCTGGGCACCGCCGTCGGTGATAGCGAGTCATTCGAGTTCTGGCGCGAGTTCCTGTCCTCGTTGCGCGCCCGCGGTTTAAGCGGGGTGCATCTGGTCATCTCCGATGCCCACGCCGGACTCAAAGCTGCTGTGGCACAACAGTTCAGCGGATCTTCGTGGCAGCGGTGCCGGGTGCATTTCATGCGGAACCTGCACACCGCGGTCTCGGCCAAGCACGCCCCGGCGGTGACCGCGGCAGTCAAGACGATTTTCGCTCACACCGATCCCGAGGAGGTCGCCGCCCAATGGGACCGCGTCGCCGACACGTTGGCGGGCAGCTTCCCGAAGGTAGCCGCCATGATGAGCGACGCGAAAACCGACGTGTTGGCGTTCACCGCGTTCCCGAAGGCCCATTGGCAAAAAATTTGGTCGAACAATCCGATCGAACGCTTGAACAAGGAGATCAAACGCCGCGCCGACGTCGTGGAGATCTTCCCCAACCCGGCGGCGTTCCTGCGCCTGGCCACCGCCGTGGTCATCGAAGCCCACGACGAATGGCAGGTCACCCGCCGCTACCTCTCCGATGTCTCCATGGACGAACTACGGGCGGTGATCGACGCGAAACACGCCGCTGCAGCACTTGCAAAACAACACCAAATCGCCTAGCGTTCAACACGACTCGTTGATCAAAACGCGTGAACCACGCCAGATCCGAAGTCCACCACTCCACGGGACGCTATCCCCGAAGCGACGGCTTGGCCGTCTGGGCGCCCGTCGCGTGCCACGCGCCGATATCGGCCTTCAAGGTGGCAACAGTCCAGTTGAAGGCCTTGCGGCGGGCGCCGAAATGCCGCGCCAACGACCTGGCTTGATCCTCGGTCGGGTCGAGGGTGAACCGGAACGCC